>MAAC01009675.1_pt1 | contig 247491 bp, 240 predicted proteins | sample 1115981 | NCBI WGS metagenome assembly MAAC01 (sample SAMN04961126, study PRJNA320927) | seawater metagenome | isolation source: sample BD02T64 sea water enriched with oil for 64 days | place: USA:Gulf of Mexico | collected 2013-07-27 | reverse complement strand
CGCCGTGCGTCGTGTTCCGGATTTCTGTCTCATCTTCACTCCTTTGTGGTTACGATGAGACAGAAACCCTCCCTAATTCAATAACGTAAATCTGTTCCATAGGCGCTGATGTCAGACACTAACAACAACCCTTGTGCTGTGCATCATCATTATGCACGAAATAACGGGGTATTTTCGTGGGCCGATCAATCGGTGTGGTGTGCATCGATCTTCATGTACAGGTTGAGCGTGAATTATTGTGGGGTTAAGTTTCACTTTTCCGGCAGCTAATTCGGTGATGATAAATATCGTTGGAATTCAAATATTAGCTCGGCACACGTGCCATTCAATACTTGAATTTTTTCATCCGCTAACTCCTCGGAGTATAATCCAATCTCTGACTTAAAGATTTGTTTCAGTTCTATTTTGATTTGCTCTATGGAGTTTTTTGAAAGCCCTTTGCCAGTTGCCAAAACTGTGTCTGCTTCAAACTCCTCATCTCCAAAGAGTAACTCCATGTTAAGAGGTAGGAAACCGAAACCCATGAACATCAACACTTCAGAATCGTTGACTGCACGGCGAATATCTTTGATGCGATTTGTGTTTGCGCCTTCTGTAAACGTTCGAAGCTGTGATGCGCGTTCTATCAATGGTTGGCCAAAAGCCTCATCGCCAAAGTTTGACTGACCATTGTTATACCAACAGAATTCGCCAACGGTGCCGTAGGGATAGATTATATTTAATGCACTGAGAACTTCGGCAACACCATCATCTGAGAGTCCAAAATAACTCTTCGATGCATGGCAAAAAAATTGATGGATACATCTATCGTAGTTGAACGATACGAAGGTAATTGTAGCTAGTGCTGCCAAAAAATTCTGGAAATCTCGCTGCGCTACTAGGATTGCGAAAAACCTTCCTAACCATGTATCCGCGACGGCACCCAGATTAAACGAGTCTTGACCGTTTGCGTTCACAAATAGAGTGCTGCTTTGCTCTGCTTTCATTATTGCGTGGGTAATTGCCAATTTCCCAAAAGTAACGAGATTTTCATCTTCTCGATGTGTGTCGAGAAAGTTGTCGATAGAAGGTGCAATCGGCATATTGTCACGAATCTTCCAAGCACCGTAGAGAAGATCATTTATGTTGCCGCCGCGACCGTTTGGGCTTCGAACAATCTCCCTCATTGTATCAACTATTCGATAGTCACCGTTCTCAAGCCGACTTCCTGCGCTAGCAAATCTAATATCGGCAATCTCTGCGATTTGGGTTTTCAGTTCGGCCCCAGTGGGAAGCTTGAATTCCTTGCTCGCTCCGGCTCCAACAATAATTGCATTTCTTCTGTCGTTGTTACCCAATATTAATCTCCGAGTTAACGTTTGCCTATGTTGGCGATTTTGAGTTTGATTATAATGTCAGATTGAGAATCTATCCATAGATATCTACATAATAATGCTATATAATTTGGAAGTTGAACGTGCAGCGATTTAGAAATCAATGCCAACAACAACCAACGTATTGGCAATACTAAACTTCCATGAGTTCTGAAAAACGCAATCGTTATCGAGCTAGGCTCCGAAAAGCTCTATCAAGAGCAAACGACGAAGAATGCCTGCAAATGATTTGGGCAATTGACGCCCTTCAGTCAAATAGAAAACAAGCGGCCTCTAAACATCTTGTTTACCCCATTGGTGCAGATGAAACGAAACTTGACTCGAAGTATGCGGTTCATAAGTGGGAACTTGAAACTCTAGCAAACCAACTTTTTCTTATCCCAAAAGATAGGGTCCGAAAAGGCAAATACAAAATTACAAACTGTACCAAGTTCGATACTGGCAGTAGTTTAATTAATTGCATCCGTAGTTTGGAAGACACTGAGTTTGGTATGCTTGATAAGCGAATAAGCATTTTCCAAGAACTACATCGGATAGGTCATAGACAATTTCCTTGGCAAAGAGGATACGCCAACGCAGCGCATATCTATCGTTACGTTTATATATATGGACAAGGCGAGTGCGCTGAATATTTCGAAAAAACACATGGTTTGACCGTCAGTCAGTTTTTAATGGTAGGTTTTGCATGTTATGCGTCCCTACAGAACGCGTCATTTATTAACGATAAATCATTACTCGAACCTCTCGGTATCACAAAAGAAATAAAGGATGCGGCTCTCAAACTTTTGTGTGCGCCAATTTTTCAGGCGCGACATGAAATTGTATCAATGGTGAGAGATGCCAATACCAGTCATGGCAGCCGCTTACCTGTCGCGTATCAACCGAGTTACCTGAGACGCTTCCCGATTATTTCGTTTGATAAAGAAAGGCCACGGCTTAGAGCACCGCTCCCAACGTTAATATTGGCTCGGATTACCAATGGTCTATATTATGACCTAGTGGGAGGGCGACAAAAAATTCTCGATGATGCAAACAAGCGTTTCGAGATATATGCGAAGGAGTTTATTGCTCGGTTAATGCCTCGGTTAATGCCTCGGTTTGAACTCAGTGCAAGTCAAAACTACCACTGTAATGGTAACTTGGTTGAAACCCCTGATGTGCTTGTTAAAGACAAGGGCCGCATTGAAATTGTCGTAGAGTGTAAGGCCACAAAACTAACATTCGCGGCACAATTTTCAGACGACCCAGTTAATGATGCAAAAGCTGCTTATGACCAAATTGTAAAAGGTGTCTATCAACTGTGGAGATACTTTTCACATGTCCGGCGCGGATTCATCTCGGCAGAAATCGTATCACCTGATGCGCGTGGAGTGGTGCTAACTTTAGATAGTTGGCTTCAACTTAATCACGAACTCAGAGAAGAAGTTTTAGTAGCTGCGACAGAGTATGCCCGAAAAAAAGATCGGAATATTTTAAAAGAAGATCGTCGTGCGGTGATAATTTGCCCAATGAGTGATCTTGAAAAGGTTCTCATGAAATCCGACGAAGACGCATTTCTAAATACTATTTCTGAAGCGAGTAAGGAGGAGAATGCTGGCTGGAATCTATCCGGCGTTTTCGAAAAAAACTACCCGACTTGTATTGAGAGGAAACCATTGCCATTTGCGCTTGGAAGCTTGCTTCCATGGTGGGGCCAATTCGCCGATAAACGTAAAGTTAGTTAATCGGACTCTGTTTCACTTATACTCAAGGTTTTTCTTTCTAGACATTTCCCCACGTTCATTAACATTCTTCAATTTTCGTTCGCGATATACCAACCTAAACATTTCGTTTTGACATGTGTGAAAGCGTCTTCGCACGCGTTCCGTTGTCACTAAAGCGTATAGCCGATCCCAATTTTCATCCGCCAATGACATTTGCAGACTCAATCCCCAACACCATTCCCATCCCCACACCATCAACCAACCACCCCACCCCATCATCCCAACCATGAAAGACTGTGCTGCAAACACACACCTTGTTGGGTATAGATAAAGACAGCCACTACCCATCCTCCCTATCATCAGCATTGAACCTTCTCGCATCCCTATCCAACATCCCGCCTGAAGGGCATATCCCACTCCCTACAGCTTCAGGCTTCAGACTTCAGACTAGATACGGATCATATGCTGATGAGGCTGCATGAATGTCACCTTGATCCAACCCAAACATGCCCAAGCAATAATCACCCATCATAATCTGTGGGTTACAATATAATTGCTTCAACCTTCGAAGCGTCAATGATTGATATGCTGACCATGTAGACAGCCGCCGCTTGCACGGCAGACTAGCAGATACGTCTAGCCATCCATTCACTCCGTTCTTGGCTGTCTTGCGACTACCTGCGTTTTTTCTTTCTTTTGTGGGAGGGGCTACGCCCCAAGAGAAGGGATGTCACGAAAACATAAAGATTAAGTCTCTATAGGGGGGAAAGGCGGGACAATAAAAACGTGACATGTCACAACTAATAGAAAGATATATAAGTGGTTTTATACAGATAGATTTGTTGTGTTGTTGGTAATTGAATAGTTCCGCACGGCCAACGCAGCCCATTCATCCGGCCTCATCAGACATAGTCAGCAGTGTCAGGATGCTCTGAACTACTATTGGGTATGATGGTCTGATCACGCCATACGAAGCCATAGGTAAATGACAAACATTAAATCATCGAAGTCTGAGAATGGTCGTATATGACTTCCAGATCAGCTCGATGCACCTTATCGATCATGAAACACTCCGGTGACCAGAGTGTTTGAAACATTCAAGAAGCACCATCAGAACAGTCCAGCAGGGTTGTATGAACGCAAGGACATTGTGCGGCGGTGTTAGGACGTGTGGAACCACTTCAACACCATTCCTAATGCTTAACGCCTTGTAATGCTTGATAATTATGTCGCGCATGATGGCCTAGCATGCGGATGGTAGTAGATTTCATTCGATTATCGTCTTAGCCAACCACTTGTGCATCATTTCTAAACTATACCCAGAGCCATACGACTGACCGATATTACCTGATTTGCTCCAACCCCCAATCTGGTCAACCAATTCGGTGGGGCACTCAACGGCCCGGGGACGATCCCGCATGGAGTGTCGAAAACTATGCATGGTGCATGAATCCGACGCTGTTGCCTTAATCCATTTATTCAAAGCTGCACTGGCCGAGTTTGCGCTCGTTGCTTCATCTTGGTTGTAGCGTGGGAAGGCAAAACCATTGTCATTCTCTTCAATGATACGCTGTGCTGCCCACAGTGATACCCCAACCAACGGAACGATCCGAGCAGAGCTTTCTGTTTTGAGACGCCGCCAAGGATGGGGTTTGATCTCAATATACGACAACCCTGCTACATCGAGGTGGATATCATCGATAAGAAGGCCAGCACCTTCAGCCAGACGCAAACCAGTGTCAGAAACTAGACCAACCAGCCACCGCATCTCATCATCTCGGTCAACACAAGCTCTTTGTATTACTTTGATATCATCGATGGATATTGGTTTACGAAGTTGAACCCCAACCTTCTTGTCAAAATACACATTGATGAATGGGGTGTTAATGGTCAGGCCGCTTTCATTGATGGCAAACGTGAATATGGATTTTATTGTGCCAAATATTCGACCAACACTGCCCCCATTCAAGCCACGCTCAAACAGGGCGTCCCTGAATGTGGTGGCATCTTTCTTAATGTAGTCGCCAAGATGTTTGTCACCACATGTTTCATACAAATACTTGCAAGCACGGTTCAGTGAGGTCTCAAAGGTTTTCGGTCGGTTATTACCTTTGCGTCGAAGGTAGAGTTTGATCGTGTCGGACATCAATGGCCCGACATCAACTGCGCTCCGTCGAACCCGAATACTGTGAATAGGGTCCGTAGCAGCAAAATGTTGCTGCGGTATTTGCTCTGATCCACCACGGAGTTTATCCCAATACTCATCCAACTGTACCGCCGCTATTAACGAACGCGTTGTGGCCAGTCTTGGTGACTTGGTCCTTAATGAATATGATATCTTCTTCGATGCATAATGATGAACGAGATCAGACGGGACGTGCCGAATGAAATAGAAATATCCACGTTTTTTGAAAGAATAAGGAACCTGAGCTTCTACCAAATCTACTACCATCCGCATGCTAGGCCATCATGCGCGACATAATTATAAAGCATTACAAGGCGTTAAGCATTAGGAATGGTGTTGAAGTGGTGCCCCCACACGGGGTTCTTCCCGTCTTGCTGCATCCACTTGCTCAGTGTCGAAAACCCGATACCAAAATCGGACGCAACAACCCTGACCGCTTCATGTCTAAATTCTGCTGTGCGTTTCGTTCCCATAGTCGTTCTCCTTTTGCGCATAATACGCGGTTAAAGGAGTGGCACAATTCCGCGACAGGTCCAAGATGACGATAGCGTTTTGCAAATACTGCCCTGACGTTGATTAGAAGAAGCTTCACAAATTACAAAGTTGGGAAACAAGCGCTAGCTTTTGGCTCTAACTGAAAAAATCCATCTAATGAAAATCGCGGCTTGGAAAGAGCTTTTTGGCTTGCTCACGCGGGTGACGGGCGCTGGAAGTCGGTTTGGGAATGCGGGGGGCATCGTCGGCCTGTGCGAGCGTAATGCCGATGGCGTCGTCCATGGGGTGGCCAAGATCGCTTAGGCAGTGTGAGAGGTCTTCTATCTCTTGTGCAATCAGATGCACGACGATCCCCTCCCGTTGTAGATATCCTGTCACGCGGAGCAATCGTCCCCCCATTACCGCGCGGCGAAATTTTTTGTAGGTTTTGCGCCAAACGACGATGTTGGAAACACCGGTTTCATCCTCTAACGTCAGGAAAACTACGCCGGATGCTGTGCCCGGTCTTTGACGGGTGATGACCAGACCGCAGACTGTGATGCGTCCGAGCGGCACAAATGCAAGCTCTGAGTGGCTGGTGAGGTTGGGTATAGAGGGACGCAATAATTCCATTGGGTGTGCGCGTAAACTAAGGCGCATGGCCACATAGTCTTCTACCACCTCCTCGCCGAGATGCATGGTTGGCAAGGTGACATTCGGTTCCTCGATGCCTTCGCCCTCAATTGGATCATGAAACAGCGGCAGGGGTATCTGCCCCCGAATGGCTTTCACCAGCCAAAGTGCATTGCGCCGCCCCAACCCCATATCAGCAAAAGCATCGGCCTCGGCCAAACGCTCCAGCACCGCAGGGCCGATGCCCGCACGCAACCACAGGCTTTCAGGATCGCGGTAGCTATTGCCACGCGCGGCAACAATCCAGCCGGCGTCTTCTTCCCGAAAACCTTTGATTTGGCGAAACCCGAGTCGGAGCGCCAATGTCCCATCCGCGCGGCGTTCAAGCGTGTTATCCCACATACTGTTGTTCACGCAAATTGGGCGCAGTTCAACCTGATGCTCACGGGCGTCGCGCACGATTTGGGCGGGTGCATAGAATCCCATCGGTTGCGAGTTTAGCAACGCGCAGGCAAACGCAGCTGGGTGGTGGCACTTTAGCCAAGCGGAGATATAGGCCAACATGGCGAAAGCTGCCGCGTGGCTTTCGGGAAAACCATATTCCCCGAACCCCTCGATCTGGGAAAAGCAGCGTTCAGCGAAGGGTTGTTCATAACCGCGCTCCAGCATGCCGTTTATGAAGCGGTCCCGAAAGGTGCTGATTGTGCCCATGCGTCGGAACGTGGCCAGCGAACGGCGCAGCCGGTCGGCTTCATCGGGGGCAAATCCGGCGCCGACAACCGCAATCTGCATGGCCTGTTCCTGAAACAAAGGCACACCGAGTGTTTTTCCAAGAACTGCCTCCAGTTCCGCCGAGGGGAAGGTGACGGTTTCTTTTCCCTGCCGTCGGTTGATGTAGGGATGCACCATGCCGCCCTGAATGGGGCCGGGGCGAACGATGGCAACTTCGATCACCAGATCATAAAATTCGCGCGGTTTCATGCGGGGTAGAAAGTTCATCTGCGCGCGACTTTCTACCTGAAACACCCCCACCGCATCGGCGACACAAAGCATATCATATGTAGGTGTGTCCGCCTGCGGCACCGTGGCGATGGAATATGCCTTCCCGCCATGTTGGGTGATTAAATCAAAGCTCTTGCGAATACAGGTGAGCATTCCAAGGCTGAGAATGTCCACCTTTAGAATTCCAAGTGCGTCTATGTCATCCTTGTCCCATTCAATCACTGTGCGGTCGTCCATCGCAGCGTTTTCAATCGGGCACATCTCATCCAGCCGCCCTTTGGTGATGATAAACCCGCCGACATGTTGGGACAGGTGGCGGGGAAAGCCGATGATTTCGCCAATGAGGCGAATGGTCTGTGCAAGGCGTTGATCGTTCAAATCCAGCCCCAGTTCGCGAATGCGTTCGGGGTCTGCACCGCCATTTGACATGCCCCAAATCTGCCCAGACAGGTTGGCGGTCACATCCTGCGACAGGCCCATCACCTTACCTACTTCGCGAATTGCGGCGCGAGACCGGAAATGGATCACAGTAGCGCAAAGCCCGGCGCGTTCTCTGGTATATTTCTCATAGATATGCTGGATCACCTCTTCGCGGCGTTCGTGTTCAAAATCCACGTCGATATCGGGCGGTTCTCCGCGATGTTCAGATATAAACCGCTCCACAACCATACTGATGGTTTCTGGGCTGACATCGGTGATACCCAGCAGATAACACAGAATGGAATTGGCCGCTGACCCGCGCCCTTGGCATAAAATGCCCTTTGAGCGAGCAAACTGCACAATGTCATGTACCGTTAAGAAATACGCCGGGAAACCCAGTTTTTTGACGAGCGCCAATTCCTTTTTTACCTGTGCAAGAGCCTTATCTGGTGCCCCCTGAGGATAGCGCCGCTTCAAACCTTCGGAGGCTAATCGTGCCAACCGCACCTGCGGGGACTCGCCATCAGAAATTTCATCAGGGTATTCATAGGACAGCTCGCTTAGGCTAAAGCTGCAACGCGCTGCAATCTCAAGTGTGCGTTTGATAGCGGCCGGATGGTTCCGGAACATGCGCTTCATGTCAGCTGCTTGCTTTAAACGGCGCTCCGAATTGGCCAACGCCCGGGTGCCGATTTGATCGATGGTGGTGTGTTCACGCATACATGTCAGGACATCCGCCAGCTGTCGTCGGCTGCCGTGGTGCATCAACACATCGCCGACGGCGACCATGGGAGCGGCCGTTTTCTGCGCCAGTCGAGCGCAGCGTTCCAGGTGGGCTTGATCGCTGCCATCATACTGTGGGTTTGCCCCCAGAAATACATGGCCGGGATAGCGCCGCACTGCTGCCTGAATTTGTTCTTCAATTTGGCTTTTATCGATAAGGCTTGGCGGCAACGCAATAAGAACCATCCCCAGACAACCGGCCAGCATATCCTGTATGTCCAGATGACACTCACCTTTGTCAGCACGGCGTTTTCCAAGGGTAAGCAGGCGTGACAAGCGCGCATAGGCGGGGCGATCCTGTGGCAGGGCAATCCAATCCACCGGGCTGTTACGCAATACCAACCGGCATCCGATGATAAGCTTGGGCAGGTGCGACCCCTCTGGGCGGGGCACCCCCTTGGTTGATCCGATACTTTGGCGGCTGCTGGAGTCAATTCGCTGGTCGGACCGAATTTTAATTGCCTCTGTTGCTTCACGCTGTAATTCTTTTAATGCAGAATATGCACGGACAACCCCGGCCAGAGAATTACGGTCGGTGATTGCAATGGCTTCAAGCCCCAATTCTGCGGCCCGGGTTACCAATTCTTCGGGGTGTGATGCGCCAGTCAGAAACGTAAAGTTCGAAGTGACACAAAGCTCCGCATAGCCACGTTCTGTTGATTTTGGCTGAAGTACCTTGCGATTGAGCGCTTCCTTTGGGCGGTGGTCATGATTGATTTCGGTCATGCAAATTCCCCCTGCACAAACCAACCGGGGTTTTGTGGCGTATAAAACAGCCAAAGCCGCCGCCCTTGTTTGGTCTCTACCTTCCAGTAATCGCGCACACCGGAACACCGGTTTTCATCGGACAACCACCATTCCGGTGCAATACGTTCGGGCCCAACCGTGCGCGCCGTTGCGAACGACATGCGCCGCCAGCGAAATCGGGCGGGCGGGCGTGTATCAGAGCCGCCAATCGGTTCTGGTGCAAACAATTGCAAAGGACGGAGGCGGATTGTGGGCCAAGAGCCAGCCGGGACTGAATATGCTGCAGGGGAAATGATAAAACTGCGTTCAGGAATGTGGCTATCCGCCGGTAAAAACCGCTGCACGTTTTCCAGTCCGATCCGGGTGCCTATCCGGGTGATTAGATCCTCTAGCCCCTTATGTTGCACAGTACTGGTGTGGCTGATTTGCGTGGCAGGTAAAGGTTCGACCTGCGTGGCGACAAGGCGCAGTTGATCAATGCCAAACCCGGCATCCACTTGATCTACCCCGCGCTGAAACAATGGCAAAATACGCGCCACATCCCGTAAAGGCCGTGCCAGTCGCAGTTCGACCTGCTGGTTGGAACGATCAACCCGACGCAGGGTCAGTTGCAAGATACATGCGCCCATTTCACGTGACTTTAATTTGGAACACAGCCGCTCCAACACGCGCTCGGCTCCGGCCATCACGTCAGCAGTAAGACCAATGGGGTCGGGCAAAGTTATTCGTACGCCATAATGTGGCGCTTCGGGCAGCGGCGAGATTTCTTCGGCCTGCGCGCCCAGCGCTTGATCTAGTCGCAGCAACACATCCCTGCCAAACCGACGGGTTACCGTTGCGCGCGGTAATGCGGACAGTTCTGCGATATCGCGAACCCCAAGACGTTGTAGCGCGATACATGTCTTTTCCTCCAAACGAAGGGCGGCAACCGGCAATGATGCGATTTGTGCCTGCGCAGCGCCAACCGGGGCGATACCTTCGCCATAATGCGCCAAGGCCCAAGCCGCCCCGCGCGTATCTGCCAACCCCAAATGGGCTGTTATCCCCGCCTGCGTCAAGCCATGGCGCATGTCATCCATCATCGCGGCTTCACCGCCAAATAAATGCGCCGACCCGGCAATATTGAGCGCCAGACCGTTGATCCCTTCCAGTCCGACCCAGGGGCAATATCGCTTTGCCCACCTTGCCAATGTATTCAAGAAATCCTGATCGGCTTTTTGATCCGCAGGGCGGCTTTGCAGATCACGACAAAAGGCCCGCGCATCAGAAAAGCCCATGCCCGGATGAAGCCCCATTTGTTCTGCCTGCGCATTCAGGCAATAAATTCGCTGTGTGTTACTTTGGAGTATCGTTAGCGCGAACGGAGCATCAATCGGGCATGCGCGCAGAACCCTGTCGCTGGGCAGCCTCGGAAACCACAATGACACGACGCGTTTCTGCATCCCATTTCACATCCCACTCGCTTAGTGTTCCTGATTTGTTCTTAATAAGTTCCCAACGCTGTAGAGTCGAGTCCTTTGCGTCAAAAATCGGGGCGCAGCGCCAGCGCGTTTCAGCCGCGTTGCTGCCCATGCCTTCAGAAATGATACAAAGTCCAGTGGAACGCCCAGCCTCGGCGGCAAGTTGTAGTCGCCGACCGGCGGTAAGGCCTATCGGTGCGCTCAGCTCCATAATCACAAGGGATATCGCCCCCGAACGTAGGGCTTCTTCGGCAACCGCCAAAACATTAGGTTGCCCTTTTGCCTTGGCATAAAGCAGGTTTTGCGGGTCTAAATAGGGGGCAAATCCGGTTGGACTAATTTGCTCGGTTCGCCATCCTTCACAAATCCATAAAACTGAGCCGGTAATTTGCCCACCCAATGCAAATGAAAACATGAGTGCTCCGGGGCCACAAACCTCATGGGCGCGGCCTTTTCGTAATGGGAAGCTGTTTGAAAGGTCAGGCATCATGGCAGCATAATACATTGAATATGATTCTGCAGCAGAGGTATTTTCTAGGCGAATAAGTGTCCGACACGCAATAACGCGCCGGACACATAAAGATTAGTTTACGGTAACCCAACGCAGGATAAAGAAGTTATCCGTACGCTGTGTCAGGTTGATGTTTTCCTTCATCGCCCAGATTAACGGCTGAACATACATTGGAACATATGCCACCTCGTCCTGAATGATTTTGTGAGCTTCATCAATCAAGGCTTGGCGAACTGTGTCGTCAACCTCGGTTTGAATGAGAGGTAATAACTCATCAACCCGTGCGTTCGAGAAACCACCAAAGTTCCATGAACCCAGTTTTTTCTCGGCATTTGGTGTTGAGGCTAGGAAGCGAAGTGGATGCTCGGCGTCGAAAGTACCGGGCGACCAACCTAGAAGATACATGTCAAAATTGTCTTCGCGTAGCTCCGGCCAGTAGTTGCGCACCGGCATACTAGTAAGCTTTGCATCCACTCCGATTTGCGCCAACATCGCAGCGGTAGCACGACATATTGCTTCATCATTGATGTAGCGGTCGTTAGGACACATCAGACCAAAGGAGAACCCGTCTGGGTATCCGGCCTCGGCCAATAGCGCGATGGATGCATCTGGGTCAAATGGCAGCCTGTCGGCCAAACCGGTGGAGAAACCGCGCATTTCTTTCGATACTAGCTGTGAAACAGGTTCTGCTGTACCGCGCATTACACGGCTGGTCAGCGCATCAACGTTAATTGCCTGATAGATCGCCTGACGTACTCTTGCATCAAGGAACGGGTTTGTATCCGTTGTTTCATCCGAGTATTTCAGGGCATCTGAATCGTGCCCAAAACCGAACATCAGTACCCGAGCTTCCACACCTTCAAGAACTTTGAAACCGGGCGTTCCCTTTAGGCGCGGAACGTCTTGTAGTGGGATGGGAGCGATAAAGTCGATTTCGCCGGACAGCAACGCAGCCATGCCTGTTGAGGCTTCGCCGATGGGGGTGAAGACAGCCTCGGTGATGTTGCTTTCCAGATCATCCCACCAATTAGCGTTTGGTGCCAAAACAGTGCGAACACCAGGGTTGCGCGATTGCAGTGTGAAAGCGCCGGTTCCGTTGGTTGTGCGTGTTGCAGTATTTTCTGCATCGCGGGCAGGGCGCGCAGACTCATTTGCCTCGGACCAGTCTTTATCCATAATCATAAAGTTGGCGATGGAATCCGGAAATAGCGGGTTGGGTGCTTTGGTCAGGAAATCGATGGTGTAATCGTCTTGCACAACCACTTCGGAAACCGGTGCGAACCAGGACCGAACATCTGATTCTTCGGATGACGCACGCTCATAAGAGAACATCACGTCTTCAGCAGTAAATGCAGATCCGTCGTGGAATGTTACGCCTTGGCGCAAATGGAAGCGCCATCCGTCAGAGCCGAGAGCTTCCCAGCTTTCAGCCAAAGAACCTTCGACTTTCATGCCTTTGTTACGACGCACCAAGCCTTCATAAATATTGTTCAGGAAGCCCAGAACCGGTGCAGAGTTAACCGCGTGTGGGTCCATTGTTTGCGGATCGGTCGATCCCGCCCAGTTAAATGTTTCGGCGCTTGCGATGCTTGCTGTCAAGCACAGCGCCATACTGGTCATTCCGAGTTGACGGCCCAGCGTTTTGTGAATTACCATAATTACACCTCTTTTATTGTAGAATGATGACGGAGGATTTCTGTTTAAAATCCTCCCTATACCAAATCTTAGGCCTGTGGATCGCGCAAGTTCAACAGTGGAATGCGAATTGATGCTCACAAAATGGTTACCACTTTCGAAACAATATGGTTTTAATCAGATCACTGATTGATAATAACCTCGAACTTTCCTGAAAAGAAACGGATCAATATGTTCACTTACATCGCGCGTCGCCTTGTTCAATCCGTTTTTGTGATGCTTGCCGTCAGCCTTATTGCATTTGCGTTATTTCGATACGTGGGCGATCCGGTCGCAGTCATGGTTGGGCAAGAAACCTCAATCGAAGATCAGGAACGTTTGCGTGAACAACTTGGCCTCAATGATGCTGTTATAACCCAATACGTTCGTTTTTTGGGTCAGATGGTGACCGGAGATTTTGGATTTTCTTACCGCACCCGTGCCCCAATCGCCGAGATGATATTGGAACGTATGCCCGCGACATTGGAGCTGGGCTTTGTCGCGTTGTTTATCTCGTTGGCTGTCGGAATTCCCGCAGGAATATATACCGCACTTCGTAGTGACGGAGTGCTTGCAAATGCAATTCTTGTCGTGACGCTAATCGGGGTGTCGGTTCCAACTTTTGTGATCGGCATATTCCTGATCTATTTCTTTGGTGTGCAGTTGGGTTGGCTACCGACCTTCGGGCGTGGCGATACCGTTGATATAGGTTGGTGGACAACAAATTTTCTGACGATTGATGGATGGCGGTCACTTATTTTGCCAGCACTAACATTAGGAATTTATCAACTAACCCTGACGATGCGGTTGGTCAGATCCGAGATGCAGGATGTAATGCATACAGATTTTATCAAATTCGCAATTGCACGCGGGATTAACTATCGCTCGGTTCGATATCGGCACGCGTTAAAAAATTCAATGATACCCGTGATAACGATCATTGGATTGCAGTTTGGTGGAATTATCGCGTTTTCCATCGTAACGGAGAGCGTATTTCAATGGCCGGGAATGGGGCTATTGTTCCTCGACAGTATTCGATATGTCGATATCCCGGTGATGTCGGTGTACCTAGTCATTATCGCGCTGGTCTTTGTAGTTATTAATTTGATCGTAGATATTCTTTATCTTCTGATCGACCCGCGCGTGCGGCTTAAAGCGGAGGCCGCGTGATGTTGTCTAACATTAAAGCAAACTGGAAACGTGCGTCTATCGAGAACGAGTTTCTTTACCTGTTTCTTCATAACAGAGTTGCGCAAGTTGCGGCTTTTGTGGCGTTTGTATCTATTGTAGGTGCATTATTTGCGCCGTTGATTGCGCCAACTGATCCCTACGACCTGAAATCCTTTTCAATTCTTGATAATTTTCTACCACCAGCATGGACAGAAATGGGGGAAGCAAAGTTCTTGATTGGAACAGATGATCAGGGCCGCGATTTGTTGTCTTCGATTCTCTATGGCACGCGTCTATCACTAATCGTGGGGCTGTCAGCGATGATTTTCGCCGCAATTTTGGGTACTAGTTTGGGTTTGGCCGCCGGATACTTTGGCGGAAAATTCGATGCCGTGGTGATGCGGGTTGCCGACGTTCAGCTAAGTTTACCAGCCATTCTAACCGCGCTGTTGGTTGATGGCATTGCACGCGGAATATTGCCGCGTGAACAACACGAAGACCTATTGATTGTGGTTTTGACCGTCGCCATTGGGCTTTCGCTTTGGGTTAACTTCGCCCGCGTTGCGCGCGCTTCGACATTTGTGGAACGTAACAAAGAATACGTTCAGGCCGACGAAATCATGGGGCTCCATCCGTTGCGGATAATGTTGGTGTCTATTTTGCCGAACATCATGGGGCCACTGCTGGTAATTGGAACAGTTGATCTGGCCGTCGCTGTTTTGCTGGAATCAACCCTGTCATTCTTAGGCGTAGGCGTCCCGCCAAACCAGCCATCGCTAGGAACCTTAATTCGTATCGGCACGGAATACATATTCTCGGGCGAGTGGTGGATCGTGGTTTTCCCGTCAATGACGCTGGTTATTATGATCGTTTCTGTAAATATCCTCGGAGATTTCATCCGTGATGTATTGAACCCGAGGCTACGTTGATGAGTACACTTCTTGAAGTCACAAACCTGACCGTAGAATATCCGACACGTTTTGGGATTTTCACTGCAATTGAAAATATCAACTTGTCTATTAAAGCGGGCGAGATTCATGGATTGGTCGGGGAGTCCGGCGCGGGGAAATCCACCATTGGCGCGGCGATTATCGGCTTATTGTCGTCACCTGGATATGTCGCTAGCGGTGACGTCAAACTTCATGGCGAGAGCCTAAGGCAATTGTCTGATGCGGAATATCACAAACTGCGCGGTGCCAAAATATCGATGATATTTCAGGATCCGCAGACGTCGTTAAATCCGCTGCTGACGATTGAAGACCAAATGGTGGAAACCATCCGGCAGCACGCGAAGATTAGTTATAGCGAAGCTTTTGCGCAGGCGGTGTCTTTGCTTGAAGAAGTTGGTTTAGAAGACGTTGAAACACGAATTCAGGAATATCCACACCAGTTTTCTGGCGGCATGCGACAGCGCGTTGTTATTGCATTGGCGCTGTGTACCAATCCGGACCTGATTATTGCAGACGAGCCAACTACAGCGCTGGACGTGTCGGTTCAAAAACAGATCCTAGCATTAGTCCGAACAATGGCGGATGAGCGTGGCGTGGGCATAATCTTAATTACGCACGACATCGGAGTAATCGCCGAAATTACGGACAACGTAACTGTGCTTAGAGGCGGGCGCTTGAAGGAAGAAGGCCCAACGGCGGAAGTTTTGGGTAATCCACAACATGAATACACAAAAGCTTTGATGGCTGCTGTTCCGCGATTGGAAGTACGGCTCGATAGATTTACAAATATCGTGAAAGACGAAACCACAAATGCGTTGGGCAGCGATTGGAAAATTCCCGGAGCGTCTGCCGATTTTGCAACCGAATGGCTGTTAAAGAGCACGCGAGAAGTTAGCCAGAATGTCGATCCAATAATGACAATCAAAAATCTCGATGTAACTTTCTATTCCGAGCGTCCATTTGCATTTGCTAAGCGAGAAGGCTTCAAAGCGCTGAAAGATATTTCGTTGGATGTTGTTAAGGGTGAAATTCTTGGTGTGATCGGTGAGAGCGGCTCGGGGAAGTCTACCTTGGCGAAAAGTATCGTTGGGTTGGTAAATCCGTCCGCTGGGGAAATCCGCTTCGATGGGGACGTGCTGCCGCAAGGAAGCAAGCGTTCACGCAAGGACCCAATACGGCGTAAAGTTCAGATGGTATTTCAGGATCCATATTCGTCGCTTAATAACCGCAGAAAAGTTTATGACATTATTGCGGAGCCAATCCGGTTTTTTGGTCTGGCAGTGAGCAAAGAGGAAACGCGCAAAATTGTTGCGTCGGTTCTTGAATTGGTGGAAATGCCACATCGCGCGATGTTGCAATACCCGCATCAGTTTTCGGGTGGCCAGCGCCAACGAATTGCTGTCGCCCGCGCACTGGTAGCAAAGCCAGAGTTTCTGATTTGTGACGAACCAACTTCGGCCCTCGATGTTTCAATTCAAGCACAAATATTGAACTTACTCAAAGATTTGCAGCAAACATTCGGGATGACGATTTTGTTCATCAGCCATAACCTCGCTGTGGTGCGGCAAATGTCTGACCGAATTGTGGTTCTGAAAAATGGAGTATTAGTCGAAAAGAGTTCTGCAGAAGACTTCTTTAATGCACCGCAAGATAATTACAGCCGAAAATTGCTTCATGAGACTCCGTCATTGGAACTCCTCAACCAAACGCAAGGCTAATTTTGGCAATTTCATTTCGGCCCAAAATCTCAGGGTGTCGGGCATTGCCAATCTATAGTTTCGCAGGAAGCTAATTTTCCAAGTCTGACGAGTTCTGCATCTAATTTGTTTGAGCGCTGTGGTGTCCATTTAACACCGTTCTCCAGCCAAACATTCAGAACATTTAGGGCACCGGTTTTTCTGTCGGCTTTTACCTCTATCCGCCCAACAAAGCGGCTACCTTCCAGCAATGGATACACATAATACCCCCACAGACGTTGTGAAGCCGGTACAAACATTTCTACGCGATAGTCAAATCCGAATAATCGGGACAGCCGTTTTCGGTTGCGGACTGCCGGGTCGAATGGATTGAGAATGCGCAAGCGTGATGTCGGTGCTTTCAATTCCGATAGACGGCGTTCAATATCATTTGGGGCATAGGTGCTGGTCCAGGACCCATCCGCGGATTGAATTTCAACTTTCGCTAGTGACGCCATTGCTCGTTCGGACCATGCCTTAACCTCTTTAGTCGAGACGGCGTCCCAAAACTCCTGAATCTCTCGTAAGGTTCCTACACCCAATCTCTCGAGTGCGGACATACACAACCAGTCGATTTGTTCTTCATCTGCAACACCTTGATCGTGGAGCTGGGCTGGGAAAACACGCTCGGCAATGTTGTAGTACTTCGTGAAATTGACGCGGTGGCAAGTTGCTAATTCACCCGTGTACCACATGTAATCCAGTGCAAGTTTGTGTGGCGGTCTCGCCCACATTTTTTTCGCACCGGCAACTTTCGTGTCGAATGAATGCGTTGAAAGCGAGCCTTCGTTTTCTATGCGTTTTCGAATTGCTTCCCGACCTGCTTTATTTGTCATGCCATTGAACCAACTTGAACGATCCAGTTGTTCCTTTTTCCGGCGAAACTGCCTTTGCCACATAGGCAGGTAATCCATCGGAATGACGGAGGCATCATGTGTGAAATGTTCGAATATCTGTCGTTCCCGCGCCAATAGGGTATTCAGCATCGGCTCGCGATAATTTTGATTTCGACTCCATATAATATGATGGTGAGCCCGCGAAACGACTTGGATTGTGTCAAGCTGGACAAAGCCGAGCTGCTTTATGATTGATATCGTGTCCAAGTTGCCAGTTGGAGTCTTCGCCAAACCCTGCGTTGACAGCCACAGGTTACGCGCGTCGAGGTTACCGATTTCAATTGTCATTTATCCACCAATATTATCATCAATCTAATCTGGTTATACACAACTGTGATTTGCAGAGACCACTTATTTGCACGCATTCACACTGCTACGTATTTCTGATGCGTTGATCGCCGCGAAAGGAACCTCAACCGGCTGCATCAATTGATAAAATTCTTTGGCTAAACCGTGCTGCGATTTGAACTGCATCACTCAACACTTTTGGTTGCTCAAGCGTCAAAACTGTCCAATTTTTGGCAACCCATACTCCGTCGATCATCACATCACGCACGTCAGATGCATTCGCGGCGAACACTAGGGTCGCATAGATATCATAGATCGGGACCATTCGCGGGGAATCTAGGGAAATTCGAACCAGATCGGCGCATTTTCCCACTTCCAACGAACCGATTTTGTCATCTAATCCAAGAACTTTTGCACCCTCTAGTGTCGCCATTTTTACGACATCACGGGCTGGCAAACATTTCCTGCTACCACCTAGAAGTTTCGCAAACATTGAAGCTGGTGCCATTTGTGCGATTACATCCAAAGTGTTCCCGCTCATCGCACCGTCAGTGGCCAACCCAACTGCGAGGCCACTTTTACGCATAGCCTCAACGGGTGCAATACCTCTGCCAGCTTTTGCGTTGGAACGTGCGTTGTGGGCGACGGTAACGCCTCGTGCCGACAATATATCTATTTCGTTTGATGTAACCTCAAGGCAATGCGCCATGATTGCGCCGGATTGAAGAAGCCCCGTTTTATCAACCAACTCCACCGGGCGGCAATTATAGTTTTTTGCGCACCATTCGATTTCTGATTTCATTTCAGCTAAGTGCATTTGAACGCGGACATCTGGGTGGTCCGATGCATACATCGCAACGCGTTCCATTATCTGTGGCCCTGTCGAGTATGGGGCGTGCGGTGCGATAGATGCGGTTATGCGTTCGTTGTCGCGAAACTCGTCGCGCAAATCATCGACCAAACCAAAGCCTTGATCAAAAGTGTCGTGATCGGGCGGATTGTAATCAGCAAGCGTCTGCCCGATCACACCACGCATTCCCGCCACATCAAGTACACGGCCAACTTCTTGTTCAAAATAATACATATCGGCGGTCGTGGTTACACCCCCAAGTATCATTTCGACAGCAGCATGTGCTGCACCGATGCGAACGACTTCGGGTGTGACGGCCTCTCGCTCTATAGGCAGGATATATCGAAACAGCCTGTCATCAACATCTTCGCCTAACCCCCGAAACATTGTCATAGACATATGACAATGGGTGTTCACCATTCCCGGAATTAATAGGTCGCCGTTCACATCAATCACTTCATCTGAAGGTAATGTTTTTTCCGTTAGCGGGCCTTCGCCAAGCGCCACTATGATATTGTCCTCAACGACAATCCAGCCTTGAGGATACTCATCAAAATTGTTGTTCATCGTCAGGATTCGGGCATTGTGAAGTAGTGTGCGCATTTTATTAGACCTTGCAGTGCCTATCTGGTGTTGCACCATTTGAATGCAAATTGCTTGGGAATCAATAAGCTTGACAAATTGTTAGATTCTCTGGTTAATCGTTTAATCATCGTAGAGGATTGATTTTGATAAATCAAAAACAAATTGCAAATGACCTCGGGATATCAGTGGCTACGGTGTCCAATGCGTTGACCGGCAAGGGCCGCGTTTCCGAGGATGTGATTCGACTCGTCACCTCTCGCGCGGAGGAACTCGGGTATTTCCCGAGCGCAGCTGGACGCGCGCTTAAGACGGGTCGCAGCGGAATTCTGGGTCTGGTTATGCCCGATATTACCAAACCCGTTTTTCCAAAATTCGCCGAGGGCGTTGAGGCGGAAGCAGAAAAATGTGGTTTTGGAATTCTTATTGCCAATTCGCGTAGTACCGAAGAAGGGCAGACCAAAGCGATCAAACAGCTTATTCAGCGCGGTGTGGATGGAATCATTGTCCTACCGCAACGCCGTACTGCGCCAAACATAAACAGAGTACCTTACGCAACTGCCAGCACGGCAAGTGATCCAAATAATACTGTTGCTGCAAATCATACGCAGGGTGGGCAACTCGCGGCACATGCACTTTTGGATCTCGGGCACCGCAATTTCCTGCTGCTTGGGAGCGACGCGCTTTCACCGGTGCAGAAAGATCGGATTGAAGGCATGATCGAAGTTCTGAATGGCGCAGCACAATACGAGGTGTGTTGGGTGTCTGAAAGCTTTCCTGATCTGGTACAGAAAAATCAAGATGGTGTAACCGCAATCCTGACGACATCGGATTTACTTGCATTGCGCGCCGTCACTGAAGCCGAACGGTCGGGCCTAAAGTGCCCTGAAGCAATTAGCGTAATGGGGTTCGACGATCTACCGTTGGCCACCGCCGTCAGACCTACGCTATCAACAATTGTTCCTGACACAACCGAGCTTGCGCGAAGGCTTGTTGCCTATCTGGATGCAGCAATTCGGCAGGAACCAACATTACCAACACCCAGTATCGTGGACATGACAATCGTACTTCGAGAATCCACTGGTCCTGTCGCGACGCAATTCCCAAACCCAACAAGGAGATAAAAATGAAACTATTATTAGCCATGACCACGGCGCTCGGCCTCGTTACAGGTGCGGCTCACGCGCAAGATAAAACGATAACTATCTCGGTTTATTCGTTCGGAATGGATGCGATGAAAGCGGCAATCTTCGACCCGTTCGAGGAAGTTTGCGATTGCGAAGTCGTCGTAGAAACAGGCAACAGCGTCGAACGTATGGCAAAGATTGAGGCTAACGCCGCAAACCCAGTCGTTGATATGGCGGTAATGTCGTCACATGATGCCCTCGCATTGGCGCGCAAAGGTTTGCTTCAGTCGATGGATGTTTCGCAAATACCTAGCCATGCTGATCTTTACGAATCCGCAAAAGACCCTATCGGTGATCATTTGGCCATTGGATACGGTTTCTACGCAACTTCAATCGTGTACCGGTCTGATCTGGTTGAAATTAACAGCTGGGCTGACCTGCTGTCGGACGAGTTGAAAGGCCGCGTTGCATTGCCCAACATCACAGGGACACAAGGCCCTCTAACGTTGCTTATGCTTGGCAAAGCAATGGGGACTGACGAAATCACCTTCAGTGACACGATTGACGCTGTCGGTGAACACGCTGATGACATCGTGACTTTCTACAACCGCTCCTCCGAGCTTGCTCAGTTGATGATGCAAGAAGAGGTCATCGCGGCCCCAGTAGGGCGCTTCGCCTGGAGCCGTTTCTCGGGTGCTGCATTACCGTTTAAGTGGGCAGAGCCAGAAGAGGGGCAAGCAGGTGGTATGAACGTTATGCTAATGACCAAGGGCAATGGAAACGAAGAGCTGACCTATCAGTTCATCGACTATTGGCTTTCTACAGAAGTCCAGACGCGTATTGCAGAACTGAAACTGGATAGCCCGGCAAACGCAAAAGTTGTAGTTAGTGATGAGATCGCCGAGAGCCTGACTTACGGGGCTGACCTAATCAATTCGCTAACCACGCTAGACTCGGGTGCAATCATTGATAACCGTGATGCATGGCTCGACCGTTGGAACGAAAAAGTGGTTAACTAAACCACTATCGCCGGCACCGTTAATTCGGTGCCGGCAACAATATTTGGAGACAACTAAATGTTTCAGAACAACCGAGAAGGTTTGGCACTTGCATTGCCCGCAGCGCTCTTCACGGCCATCCTTTTCTTGCTTCCAGTTGGATTATTACTGTCGGAGGCGTTCAAGATTGGTGGCCAATGGTCTTTGCAGGGCTACGTTGATTTTGCCTCAAAGCCGCTTAACCAAACTGTTTTCCTGCGCACGCTAAAACTGGGCTTCCTAGTCGCGTTGACGAGCGCGATAATCGGTTATGCCTGCGCATTTTGTATCGTAAATCTTGACGGAAAGAACCGTGGTCGCGTGTTTGGGCTCGTTGTCTTACCACTAATGATTTCGCCCGTCGCAAGAACGTACGCGTGGATCGTCATTCTTGGACGCACCGGCATTGTAAACGACGCGATTTTAGCATTAGGGCTTAGCGACACCCCCATTCGCATCCTTTTCACCGAGACAGCCGTATTTCTTGGACTGTTACAGCTATTTCTACCGCTCATGATCATCTCGTTGGTTAGCGCTTTGGAAAACCTGCCAAAAGATGTCATTCCTGCGGCCCGCGTCCTTGGCGCAAGCTGGATTCAGGTCTTTACGAAGATCATACTTCCTTTAACCAAAGACGGTTTGGTAATGGGCGGAACGCTTGTTTTTACCGGATCACTCACCGCCTATATTACGCCTGCAATATTAGGTGGCTCCAAAGTGCTAATGCTGGAAACCCTTCTGTATCAGAGGGTAAATGTAGCGAATGACTTTGTCTCAGCCGGTATAATTGCCACCATCCTTATCACTATGAGCTTCGGAGCAAACCTGTTGTTAAAACGTATTGCAAAGGCGAGGTCGTAAGATGACATCCAAATGGACTTCAAGACTGATCATCGGACTTACACTTACCTTTTTGATAGGTCCATTTTTCATTATCATTTTTGCAGGTATGTCCGCAGGTGATTTCATGACGTTTCCGCCAGATGGTCTCTCGCTAAAATGGTATATGAAAGTCTTTACCGTCGAGAGTTTCAGGGAAAGCTTTGCGCTGTCGCTGTTCTTGGCGATATTCGGAACCATCGCTGCGCTGATATTGGGTGTGCCAGCGGCATATGCGATCAGCCGATATAATATCCCTTATGCTGAAACGATAAAAACGGTGGTCGCCGCACCAATTATTGTCCCCGGAATTATCGTGGGCTTGGCGCTCTTGCGTTACCTTGTTGTTCCACTGAGTTTTACCGTCACTCTAGCATTATTCATGGCACATACCGCATTGGTATTACCGTATGCCGTACGCGTTGTATCATCAAGCCTGAACAATCTACGCAGCGACATGGAAGAAGCAGCCGTTTTACTGGGGTGTTCGCGCATCGGCGCGTTTATGCGCGTGGTTTTACCCAATATTCAAAGCGGCGTATTGGCAGCGTTTATTCTTGGCTTCGTAACCAGTTTCAATCAAGTTCCTGTGTCGCTGTTTTTGTCAGGGCCGGGTGTCCGCACGCTGCCGATCGATATGTTGTCCTATATGGAAATCACATACGACCCATCCGTGGCTGCGTTGTCCGCCCTCTTGGCCCTTCTTTCTGTCGCCATCGTCTTTTTGGCCGAAAAATTCCTAGGATTCTCTCGCTATGTCTAATGCATTCGTTTCCCTGCAAAAACTGTCGCTTGCGTATGGACAAACAGTCGTCGTTCCCGAATTAAACCTTGATATCCGCGAGGGCGAACTTATTGCCCTTTTGGGCCCTTCGGGCTGCGGAAAGACGACGACTATGCGTGCTATTGCAGGCTTGATGACGCCTCAGTCGGGAAAAATACATATTGGTGGCGTTGACATGACACATACGCCCGCAAACAAGCGCGGAATTGGTCTTGTCTTTCAATCTTACGCCCTTTTTCCACACCTGACGGCATTTGAGAACGTGGCATTCGGCTTACGTCTAAAGAAGATGCCAGTGTCGGAAATCAAATCTCGGGTCGAAGAAGGTCTGAACACAGTTGGTCTATCGCATCTGGCGGATAGAAAACCTGCGGAGATGTCAGGTGGGCAACAACAACGGCTGTCATTGGCCCGGTCACTTGTGATGGAACCCAAAGTATTATTGCTAGACGAGCCCCTATCAAATCTTGATGCAAGGTTGCGTTTGGATATGCGCACAGAATTGCAGCGACTACAGCGCGCAACCGGCATTACCATGATTTTCGTTACGCATGATCAGGCTGAAGCGTTGGCGCTGGCAGATCGTATTGTTTTGATGAAGGACGGGGTGATTGAACAAGTTGGAACCCCTGATGAACTGTACAATAATCCCGCATCCAAATTCGCGGCTGACTTCTTTGGATTTGAGAATATCTTTGCGATAAAAGGGTCCAACATTATCGGTAGCAACGGAAGTTTGACAGCAAACTTTGATGCAGAAAACGGGCATTTGGCTTGGCGACCAAGCGCGATATCCGTTGGAAGTGGCCCATTTCAAGGAACAGTCATGGGCGTGTCATTTGCCGGCGAGCAACGTGAATACGTTATTAAGACGGATTTCGGGCAAATAAAGGCTGCAAACCCAGCCGCCGACCCAGTGTATGAAATCGGAACCTTGGTCGCCTTTGATTTACCTTCCAAGAGTGCATGGCACCTACCGAACGTCGGGAACGACTCCTAGTCGTTTTAATGCCAAGCGCATTAACCGGATTGGGAGATCTACGACTGCTCGATCAATCTATGAGCCATACATTTGGCTGCGGAAAAGCTCGATGTTGGTCGTAAGTCCCAAACGATAACTGGCGGGGCGAGATGCTGGGCTAGTCGTAGGTTCGCCGATCATCGATAACTTTGCCGTCTTTTGGCAGGCTATCGGGGGTGTGGACTTCGATCTTACCGCGAAGTTTCAGCGTTTCCTGCACCGACGCAGCAACGGCGTCGAGATCGATCGCTTCAGCCTCAATCTGAACGGTCATGGCGTCTTGTTCGCCATCACGACTTGCAATGATGCGAGCCTTCAAGATTTCGGGGTGGCGCGCCACGAGGGAGGCAACCTGTTCGGGCCGTACGAACATACCTTTGATCTTGGTTGTTTGATCGGCGCGACCCATCCAGCCCTTGATGCGCATATTGGTGCGCCCGCACGGCGATGTGCCTGCCATTACGGCTGACAAATCACCGGTCGCGAAACGGACCAGTGGATAATCAGGGTTCAACGTCGTCACGACGACTTCGCCGATTTCGCCGTCAGCGACGGGGGTGCCCGTGCCGGGGATGACGATTTCGACGATTACGCCTTCGTCAACGATCATGCCTTCCATTGCGGGGGACTCGTATGCGACATTGCCTAGATCGGCTGTCGCGTAACATTGAACACAATTGATACCGCGATCGGCATATTCCTGGCGCAAGCTTGGGAAAAGGGCGCCGCCACCGACAACAGCGCGGGTGATGCGCGAGAGGTCGAGGCCCATTTCCACGCCCTTATCAAGGATGACTTTCAAATAGTCCGGTGTGCCTGCGTAAGCCGTTACGCCTAGGTCGGCGGCTGCTCGTGCTTGTAGTTCTGTTTGGCCCGTACCGGCGGGAAACACGGTTGCGCCAACGGCGGCAGCGCCGTTTTCGAACATCATGCCAGCAGGGGTCAGGTGGTAGGAAAAACAGTTTTGAACAATGTCGCCTTTACCAATGCCGCTGGCATGCAAGAAGCGGCCCATGCGCCACCAATCGTTTGTCGCGCCGCCAATTTCGTAGATTGGTCCGGGGGACTGGAATACATGACGCGTGGTGCGAGTCGTGAAGCCGCCAAACGGCGCGTTGGCTTTTTGGGCGGCTCCGAGATCGGATTTGCGAAGGACAGGAAGCGTCGCTAATGCGGCGCGGTCAGCTATGGATGCTGCATCGACTGCGCCGAGGTGTGCGGCCATGCCGGAGGCCGTCATCGCGTTAGCAATTTGTTGGGGCAGGGCCGTGGCCATTGCCGCTGCACGTTCGTCAGCGGAACGGGTTTCTAGAGTGTCAAAATATTCGGACATGGGGTTTTCCTTTGGCGGCGGAGAAACCCCGCGTTCGAGATTTAGTTTGTTTGGGTTCGTCTGCGCAAGCTTAGCTGAGCCAACGCTTGCGGCGACGATAAGAGCGCACGTCGCGGAAGGATTTGCGGCCTTCTTCGGACATGCCGAGATAGAATTCTTTCACGTCGGGATTTTCGCGCAGCTCGGCGGCAGCCCCTTCCATTACAACGCGACCGGATTCAAGTATGTACCCGTGGTGCGCATATTTCAGAGCGACGTTTGTGTTCTGCTCTGCCAATAGGAAAGACACGCCTTCTTTCTCGTTCAATCCTTTCACGATCTCGAATATTTCCTCGACCAATTGTGGTGCCAATCCCATCGAAGGTTCGTCCAGCAGCACCGTTTCCGGCTTGGACATCAAGGCTCGACCGATCGCAACCATTTGTTGCTCGCCACCAGACGTATAACCCGCTTGGGACTTACGGCGCTCCTTAAGACGTGGAAAATAGTCATAGACCATTTCCAGGTCTGCACTCACCGCACCTTTACCGTCGCGGCGCGTGTATGCGCCTGTCATTAGGTTATCTTCTACCGTCAGGTGTTCAAAACAATGACGGCCTTCCATGACCTGAATAACACCGCGCTTAACAAGAGCTGCCGGATTTAGATCGGTGATTGACTCGCCGCGGTATTCTATAGTGCCTTTGGTGACGTCGCCGCGCTCTGAACGTAGCAAGTTGGAAATCGCTTTCAGCGTCGTGGATTTACCCGCGCCGTTGCCACCAAGAAGCGCAGTAATGCCTCCTTTGGGGACGGTTAGGGAAACGCCTTTCAGAACCAGAATAACGTGGTTGTATATAACCTCGATATTATTGACTTCTAGAAGCGTCTCTTGTGTCTCGCCAGTATCAAGCATCTGCGTATCCCGTAGTTTTTAAATGTCAAAACAAATTGGGTTCTTCGGCCCCCATAAGGGCCGAAGAGGGTTCGTTTAGTTACACTGGCTTTCGATGTTGTTCTCTGCAGCGTAAGCAGCGGAGTCGTCGTCGATCAGTGCCTGGATCACATCCATGTCGGAAGGACCGTACTCGGAGATCATGTTCCAAGAGCCAGCTTCTGCATCCCACTGGGCAACAGCGCCAAGGCCTGGACCACCGTGGTTTTCACAGCTAACCGAGAATGCTGGACCAAAGTTTGGCAAGCCGAGAGAAGCCATTTTCTCCTCCGACATTTCCAAAGCTTCCATGCCATCACGCATCATAGCCGGTGTGATGTCTGCAACGCCGTGAATTGCCTGAGCTGTTTTCACAGCCTCAACAGCTAGCATAGCAGCATACATACCGCGATTATAGATAACTGTACCAATTTGGTCTCCAGCACCCGCCGTTTTACCGGTATCAACAACGTATTTTTGAATGTCATCGTATACTGGATAGCCATCACCAACACCGTGGAACGTCAGAGATTTATACCCGTTTGCGCCAACACCAGCCGGAATCACATCGTTCTCCGAACCAGACCACCAAATGCCGATGAAGTTTTCCATTGGGAAGCGGATGTTAACAGCTTCTTGGATCGCAACTGTATTCATTACGCCCCAGCCCCACATGATCACATAATCCGGACGCTCGCGACGAATTTGAAGCCATTGCGACTTCTGCTCTTGGCCAGGGTGGTCAACAGGCTGTAGTGTCAAGTCGTAGCCATGCTTCTCGCTTAGCACTTCAAGCGTGCGGATCGGCTCTTTGCCGTAAGCGGAGTTGTGATACACTAGCGAGATGGATTTTCCGGAAAGGTCACCACCGTTAATCTCAAGAAGATGGTTAATGGCGATAGAGGCACCATTCCAGTAGTTGGCAGGGTAGTTAAAGACGTTGCCGAATACATCGCCGTTAGCGGCGGAAGTACGGCCATAACCCATGGAGTGAATAGGGATACCGTCAGCAGTTGCTTTTGGAATTAGCTGGTAAGTAATCCCCGTGGATAGCGGTTGGTAAACCAATGCGCCTTCGCCTTTGGTCGATTCATAGCATTCCACACCTTTTTCAGTGTTGTAGCCTGTTTCGCATTCCAGAACTTGTGCAGGAAGACCGCCAATGCCCCCATCACGCTCGTTAACGAGTGTGAAGTAGTCTGCGTAGCCATCTGCAAATGGAATGCCGTTTGCAGCATATGGGCCAGTACGATAGCTAAGCGCTGGGAATACCAGGTCCGCCAGTACCGGACTTGCGGCCATAACCGCGGTAACGGCAAAGGTTGCCAGTTTAGTAAGTTTCATGTCGTCCTCCCTTTAGGTTCGACAGGTGATGCCCCGAATTCTTCGGTGGCTTATTATTTGGCCGTTCGCTAGTGCGGGAATGGCCAAAGACGTAGTTTTTCCTTCAACAACCGCCAGAGCTGTGCAAGCCCATGTGGTTCAAGGATCAGGAATATAATAATCAGCGCACCAACGAACACAAACTCGAAGTGTGCGGCTATATCCGTTGCCCAGTTCAACTGGCCAACCATGATATTCTTAAGCAACACTGGCATTAGAACCATGAATGCGGCGCCAATGATACTGCCAAAGATTGACCCCAAGCCACCGATGATAACCATGAATAGCAGCAAGAACGATTTTTGGATGCCAAAGGCTTCGCCCACTTCAGCCGCACCGAGGTAGACTGCGAAGAACAATGCGCCCGCGATACCGATGAAGAACGAGCTGATTCCGAATGCGGAAAGTTTGGTTTTCAGTGGGGCAACCCCGATGATTTCGGCCGCAATATCCATATCGCGGATCGCCATCCAGCTGCGGCCAATCCGGCCACGTGTTAGATTGCGGGCTACCCACGCAACGCCAACCAGCAAGACAAGGCAGAACAGGTATTTGGCTTCGGCTGATGCGGTCGCGCCGGTTACTTCGAACCCGAAAACGGAACGGGTAGGCGCACTGATTTGGCCCGAGGCCGAATAGTTATAGAACCACTGAACTTTGTTAAACATCCAGACAAGGAAGAACTGTGCGGCCAGTGTTGCCACCGCCAGATAGAACCCTTTGATGCGCAGGCTAGGAAGCCCGAACAAGATGCCGACACCGGCCGTTATCGCGCCAGACAGCAGGACGATGATAAAGATGCTCAGGTCAGGGAATGATGTCATCAATTTGTAGGATGCATATGCGCCCACGGCCATGAAGCCACCACTACCAAGGCTAAGTTGTCCGCAATATCCCACAAGGATGTTCAGTCCAATCGAGGCAATCGCCCAGATCAGGAATGGTAGAAGGATCGCATTGGTCCAATAGTTGGCACCGCCGCCCACGTTCATAACCAGCATTGTCGGAATGACGACGAACGCAATCGCGAGGATTGTGTAGTATCCCATCCGGTCCAGCTTGATCGGGAAGGTCTGGGTGTCTTTGGCGTAGGTGGTCTTGAAATCACCTGATTCACGGTAAAACATTGATCAAACCCTCTCGATGATCTTTTCGCCGAACAGACCTTGAGGTCTGAACACGAGGAATAGGAGCGCCAACACATAGGCAAACCAGTTTTCGGTCGCGCCGCCAATGTATGGCCCAATCGCGAATTCGAATAATTTTTCACCCACACCGATGATCATACCGCCGACGATAGCGCCCGGGATGGATGTAAACCCGCCCAGCATCAGTACTGGCAACGCTTTAAGCGCGATCAGGGAAAGGGAGAATTGCACGCCGGATTTAGCACCCCACATGATACCCGCAACCAAGGCCACGAAACCTGCGAGCGACCAGACGATCACCCAGATGGTGCGAAGGCTGATACCCACCGACAATGCGGCTTGGTTGTCATCGGCCACCGCACGAAGGGCGCGACCTGTTTTGGTGTAGTTGCTGAAGGCAATCAGGCTGGCAACCAGCACAATCGCAATCGCTGTGGCCCACATATCGAGGTTATCCAGATAGAAACCATAGAACCCGTCAGCCCAGCCCGCCGTAGCACTTTCCAGCCAGACGTTTCCGCCTTGTGGTAAGCCCACATCAAGTTTCTTGATTTCGGATCCCCACATAAGGTCGCCGAATCCTTCCATGAAGTAGGCTAGTCCGATCGTGGCCATGAACAAGATAATAGGGTCTTGGTTAACCAGATGTTTAAGGATGTATCGCTCGACGATGAAGGCAAAACCTATCATCACCAGCAGCGCCAGAATGATTGCAATAAACGTTGGAACTTCCCACCCGAATTTGTCGAGGTGTGTGCCGAATATAACGTTGATAAGATGCGCAAATGGCACTTGGCCGGATTGGATTCCCACCAAAGTCATCGCTGCAAACAGGGCCATTACGCCTTGTGCATAGTTGAATACACCGGAGGCTTTGAAAATAAGAACAAAACCAAGGGCGACGAGCGAGTACATCACGCCGGTCATCAGACCGTTCGCTATCACCTCGATAGTATAGAAAAAATTAGCTGACATATCAAAGCTCCCTAGTCATGCGCCACGCCAAGATAGGCGTCGATCACATCTTGATTGTTGCGCACTTCATCAGGCGTTCCATCGCCAATCTTCTTGCCATAATCCAGAACCACAACGCGGTCTGAAATATCCATAACCACGCCCATGTCGTGCTCGATCAGGGCGATGGTGGTGCCGAATTCATCGTTCACATCCAGAATAAAGCGGGACATGTCCTCTTTTTCCTCGACGTTCATACCTGCCATTGGCTCATCCAGCAGCAACAGTTTTGGCTGTGCTGCAAGGGCGCGTCCCAGCTCTACGCGCTTTTGCAAACCGTAGGGCAGGCGGCCAACCGGCGTTTTGCGGATAGCCTGAATTTCAAGGAAGTCGATTACGTGTTCTACGATGTCACGGTTCAGGTTTTCCTCACGCTCTGCCGGACCTTTCCAGATCGCCTGCATCAGCATGTTGGTTTTCATATGCGTGAAGCGCCCGGTCATGATATTATCGAGCGTGCTCATACCCTTGAACAAAGCAATGTTCTGGAATGTCCGCGCGATACCTTGCTGGGCAATCTGATAAGGCTTCATCGGCTTGCGTTTCTCACCGTGGAACCAGATTTCGCCTTCTTGCGGGTGATAGAACCCGTTGATGACGTTCAGCATGGAGGATTTCCCCGCACCGTTTGGCCCGATAATTGCGCGAATTTCGCCCTCGCGGATGTCGAACGAGATGTTCGAGATCGCGGTCACACCACCAAATTTCAAAGTGATGTTCTTCATTTCCATAACCGGAGCGCCGATCGTGCGGCCATCCTCGGTTACATAGCTTTCTGCTGTAGCATTCATGCTGCTTTTGCCTTCCGTGCTACTGTTTTTGCGTCTTCAATTTGAACCGTCGCCTTGATCGAGCCTTTGCGGCCATCCTCGTATGTCACCTCGGTTTCGGTCGAAACTTCGGTTGCGCCGTTATACAGCCCCTCGATCAGATCGGAGTATTTCTCTTCGACGATCCGGCGGCGCACTTTGCGGGTGCGGGTCATCTCGCCGTCATCTGCATCCAGTTCTTTGTGCAATACGAGGAACCGGCTGATCTGGCAGCCTGACAACATAGAATCCTCGGCAACAGAGATATTCACCTCTTCCACATGCTCCTTGATGGTTTGGTAAACTTCGGGATGGCCCGCAAGTTCTTGGTAGGAGGCATAAGCGATGTTGTTGCGTTCCGCCCAGTTACCAACTGCGTTGAGGTCGATATTGATGAAGGCGGTACAAGTGTCACGGCCATTACCAAAAACGACGACTTCCAGAATGTTAGGGAAGAACTTAAGTTTGTTTTCAACGAACTTCGGCGCAAACATGGACCCATCAGACATTTTGCCAACGTCTTTGGCGCGGTCGATGATCCGCAAATGTCCCGAGGATTCTTCAAAGAAACCCGCGTCACCTGTCGCCACCCAGCCGTCAGCGTCTTTGGTGTCAGCGGTGCTTTCAGGGTTTTTATAATACTCGACGAAGCTGGAATCAGAACGATACAGAACCTCGCCATTGTCGTTGATCTTAACCTCGACACCGGGCGAGGGGACGCCAACCGTGTCAGCCCGCACTTCGCCGTCAGGCTGTTGGGTAACAAACACCCCGGCCTCGGTCTGGCCGTAAAGTTGTTTCAGGTTAATCCCGAGCGAGCGGTAGAATTCGAAAATCTCGGGCCCGATTGCTTCACCCGCCGTATAACCAACGCGAACGCGGGACATACCCAGAGTGTTTTTAAGCGGGCCGTAAATCAAGATGTTGCCGATGAAATACTTCAAACGATCCCCGCCGTTGACGGTTTTACCGTCCAGCATTGCCGGACCAACCTTCTTGGCGTGGTCCATGAAGTATTTGAACATCCGCTTTTTAAGCCGGTTCGCATCCTCCATCCGGATCATTACTGTTGTCAGCATGCCTTCAAAGAAACGAGGGGGGGCGAAGAAATAGGTGGGGCCGATCTCGCGCAAGTCCGTTTGCATCGTCTCGGGGCTTTCTGGGCAAGCAACACAGAAACCGGTCCAGAAACACTGACCGATGGAGAAGATGAAATCCCCGACCCATGCCATTGGCAAATAGGCCAATACGCTGTCGCTAGCATTCAGGTGGTCAAACCCGGACGACGAAGATGCAGCAGAAATGATATTCCGGTTCGACAGGACAACACCCTTTGGGCGGCCCGTTGTACCAGAGGTGTAAAGCATAACGCAGGTGCTATCGAGATTCAGTGCAGCGCAGCGTTCCTGCATGATTGGTTCCAGACGGTGATGTCCGGCGCGACCTTCGGCCTGCACATCTTCATAGGCATTCATATGCGCATGGTCGTATTTCCGCATGCCGCGTTTATCGAGATAGATAATCTCGTCTATCCCGTGCACGGTTTCTTGCGCGTCGATGACTTTATCGACCTGTTCCTGATCCTCAACGATTGCAAATCGCGCACCGCAATGTTCCAGCACATAGGCCATCTCTTCGGCGTTGGCGTCATTATATAGGGGGACCGGAATCGCGCCGCAGCATTGTGCGGCAGTCATAGCCCAATAGAGATACGGACGATTACGCCCGATAATGGCAACGTGGTCGCCTTCATTCAGGCCAAGGGCCAACATGCCAAGCGCCAAAGATTCGATCTCGTCTTTGGTTTGTGCCCATGTCCAGGTTTGCCAAATGCCAAACTCTTTTTCGCGATAGGCAGCCTTGTTCCCGAACTTGACTGCATTGCGCGCCAAAAGCTTTGGGAACGTGTCTAGTTCGCCGTCGATTACGGTTGCGGTCATCGCTTTGGTATCCTCCCAGTGGGGTGGGCCACACCCGTTGGTTTTCTAAAAACGTACGTTGACGTTTTGGCGGTCGGATTGATTCCGTCCTTGTTGACCCGACCTTAGCAAGATTATTTCACAGGTAAAGAAAAAAATGAACCATCGTTCAGTTCGGCGTGCAAATCGGGATTGCAAAAATGCAAAGCCTCATCGTGAAAGGAAGGGCTTTCCAGCAAACATTGGCGTATAATGTGATCTTAGTCACTAAGAACATCTAGGGTGCTCGCGGCATGTCACAAAAGCGAAGTTTTAGGACGCTCCAGACTGAAAAAATATTGACAGGTTGCGCACTTATGTACAATCTTGTTCAGGCCGACCAACCCTATGCCGATTAACCGTACGTTTAAATTGGGGGAAATCTAGGGGAAGGTATTAATCAAAGCGGTGTTGTCGCAATTAGTTCATGTTAATGAAGCAAATGCGAAACAAACTAAGCTTAAAAGGTGCTCGGGGTGATTAACCGCCTTGAAGCGAATGACAACGGAGAGGAAATACAATGAAAACACTACTTTATTCAGGCGTCGCGTTTGTCGCGCTGGCCAGTGCAGCGTCCGCTGCTACGTGCCCGGCAGTGACAGTTGGCGATGCGATGGGCGTCGGAGCCGGCGCTTTTCCACAACAGTACGAATTGGCTGAGTTCCAGTCGCTCGGCAACTGTACTGTAGAATTCTCGGCTAACCCCGCGTCCGATGATCTGAACGCACGTATCCGCGGCAACGGCCCTCTACCTTCGATTGCCGACCGCCTTCCATCCGAGCCCCTTGTTGTGGCTCCTTATGACTCGATCGGTTCTTATGGTGGTGTGTTTGACGCGCTATCGAATGCGACAGAATCCGGCACATCGGACTTTATGTCTATTCGCCACGTAAACCTTGTTCGGTACTCTGACGACTTGACCACCATCGTTCCGAATATCGCCAAAGGTTGGGAATGGAACAGCGACTTCACTCAGCTGACATTCTTCTTGCGTGAAGGTCACAAATGGTCGGACGGCGCGCCGTTCACCGCAGAAGACGTAAAGTTCTGGTATGACAACATCGCGACGGACAGCAATGTTCGTGAAAAACCAAAAGATTATGTTCTTGTTGGTGGCGAAGTTATGGACCTTGTCGTCGTTAACCCGACTACAATTCAGTTCAACCTTCCAAGCCCTAAACCCGGTCTGCTGTCGCATTTCGCCAACCACTATGCGCAGGGCTTCCAGCCTAAGCATTTCCTTGGTCAGTTTCATCCCGACATAAACGCAGATGCTGACGCACTTGCGCAGTCGTATGGCTTTGAAAACGGCTATGCTGCGATCAAAGGTTACTATGGTAACTCTGACTGGATGGATACGCCGACACCTATGTTGGCCCACCCTGATCTGGTTGATGGTCTACCTGCCGATACGGTTCCAACACTGGAAAGCCACATCATCACGCGGGAAAATACGGAAGGCCGTCATCTGGTTGCCAACCCGTACTTCTTCCAGGTTGATACATCTGGCCAACAGTTGCCATACATCAACGAGCAAGACGAGTTGTTCGTCGGTGAAAGCGAAGTTCGTCTTCTGAAACTGGTTAACTCCGAAGTTGACTATAAAGCTCAGGCGCTGAACCTCGATTATGCACCGTTGCTTCTGGAAAATCAGGAAAAGGGCAATTTCACAATTGATCTGAAACCTGAGATCGCGCTGAACACGTTCTCGTTCAACGTAACTTCGGAAGACCTTGAGAAACGTAAAGTCTTCGGCGACGTACGTTTCCGTCAGGCGATGTCTGTTGCGATGAACCGTGACGAGATCAACGAAGTTGTGTTCTTCGGTCTTGGTCGTCCTCAACAGTATACTGCGTTCTCCCCTACACCCGGTTTCGTAAGTGAAGAAACCGAGCAATCTTACGCCCAGTTCGATCCTGCAATGGCTAACGCCCTGCTAGACGAAATCGGCATGGTTGATGTAGACGGCGACGGAATGCGTGAATTGCCAAATGGTGATCCGCTTGTTCTGAACATGCAGGTTGCGACGCAAGGTGGATCCCTTAAGCTGGTAGAGCTTGCAGGTCAAAACTGGCGTGACGTTGGTATCAACAACACGGTGAAAGAAGTTACAACGGATGAGTATCGTTCCGCCGCTTCCTCGAACCAGCTTGATGTTACGTTCTACGCTAAAGGTCAGCCACTTGCTGTTATCCTTGGTATCTCGGAACTGTTCCAGCCTCCGTTTGATAACTACTTCAACCACACATCTGGTATGTTGTGGGGGCAGTATATCGATACAGACGGTGCGTCGGGCGTGAAACCACCACAGTGGGTTTACGACTCCATGGCCAGCATCGATGCGTTCCAGTCGGCAATTGCGGGCTCTGACGAGTCCAATGCGATTGGTACAGCACTGGTTGATACGGTTGTAGATAACCTTCTGTTCATTGGTACTGTGAAAGCGGTTGCACCGATCTATCACAACAATGATCTGAAGAACTTCACGGAGTTCCAGACACAGTCCTACGCGTACTACCGGACATATCCGTACCGCGCGACTCAGTGGTGGTTGGACGAGTAATTCGTTCTAACGGGATGTAAGAAAATAATTTCGGGCAGTGTAAATTGCCCGAAATTCAAAAAAATAAGGGCAAAATGCCCGACTAATTTCCTGCGGGGGCGTAATTCGCAATGCTTCAATTCTCCAAATTCGTAGCAGTACGTGCTGCATTAGCCATTCTAACATTGGTGCTAGTGTCGTTTATTGTATTTACCTTGATGGAACTGGTACCCGGCGATTGCGCCGAGAGGTACGTTGCCTTCAAGAACTCTCAGGGGTCGGTAATCACCCCCGAAGATATTCAGATCGAACGCATCCGCTTGGGCCTTGATCAGCCCTATGTGCAGCGCTGGGGTTCGTGGATCGTCAACGCCTTCCAAGGCGAATTCGGCGACAGCTGTATCCTTCGCGTAAACATCGCCCAGCTTCTAGGGCAAAAGTTCTGGTTGAGCCTTGGTCTGTGTTTGTCAGCCCTGCTTGTCGCTTATGCGATTGCGATCCCAGTTGGCATCCTTGCCGCAACATCAAAAAATGCGACTTTGAACAACAGCCTGCGTCTGGTTAGCTACCTAGGTCTGGCACTACCAAACTTCTTGCTGGCGCTGATGATCATGTTGTTTTCAACGGTCATGTTTGGTGACAGCCTTACAGGATTGTTCTCTAAGGAATTCAGAGATGCGGCTTGGTCCTATGACAAATTCAAGGATTTCTTGGGGCATGCATGGCTGCCAGTATTTATTCTTGGTTGGTCCGCGACAGCTTTTGCCATCCAGACGGTGCGTGCACTTATGTCTGATGAGATCGGCAAGTTATACGTGACCGCCGCAGAAGCCCGAGGGGTATCTGGACGACGATTGCTAATGCGCTATCCGGCGCGGCATGCGCTTAGCCCGATCATCAACTCGTTGGGGTTCGATCTTAACCGTATCTTCAACGAGCTACCCGTAGTTGCCTTGATCCTGACCTTGACCGAGGCTGGTTCCCTGTTGATCGAAGCGCTGGCGCGTTCAAACGACCAGCAGCTTGCAGGTGCGATTATTTTCATGCTGACGGCCAGCATTGTCGGAATTAACTTTGTGACCGACATAATTTTGGCCCTCACCGATCCGCGCGTTCGCCGCAGTATAGTAGGGTGATTGATATGACCGAGGCAGCAACCACTCTCTCCGCCAAAGATCAAAAGCTGAAGGAAGCGTATTTTACCGCTTCCCAAAGCCAACTTATCTGGCAGCGTTTCAAGAAAAACAAGTCGGCGTTATTTGGTGCATGGACACTGATTTTCCTTATATTTTCGGGTATATTCGCCCCGTTCCTGACGCCTTACGATGCGACCATTGCAGGTAGGGATAAAGATTACCTGAACGGCGCGCCACAAATTCCGCAATTTTGCGACGACAGCGGCTGTTCTATACGCCCGTTCATTTACACGTTCGAACGCACCCGTTCGATTAAAACCAATTTTCGCTGGGTAACCGAGGTTAAAACCGAACTCGAGGATCGCCGCTATGTGACGTTTTTCTCGAAAGGGCAGGAATTCAAATTCCTCGGGCTTAACTTTGAACGGCATTTGTTCGGCGTAGACAGCGGTATGATCCATATCTTTGGCACAGATTCGACAGGTAAAGACATCTATTCCCGTACTCTGACCGCGATTAATACTTCGATGGCGGTGGGAACAATCGGTGTGTTTATTGCCTTTGTAATGGCCCTTATAATAGGGGGGGTCGCCGGATATTACGGCGGTTGGATTGACTCCGTCTTGCAGATGATAACCGACACGGTTCGAACGATTCCGAGTATCCCGTTGTTCATGGCACTGGCCGCGTTTGTTCCAGATGTTTGGAGCGCCGAGATGAGGTTCTTCTTTATCTCTATGGTGCTGGGATTCATCGGCTGGCCGACCTTGGCGCGACGTATCAGAACGCACTTGTTGACCGAGCGGAATCAAGAATACGTGCTGGCGGCACAATTGTGCGGGGCCACGCCCAAGCACATCATCCGCCGCCACTTGTTGCCCAGCTTCACCAGCTACATCATCGTGGATTTGGTCATCTCGTTCCCCTACATGGTACTGTCGGAAACGGCGCTTAGCTTCATCGGGTTGGGGCTGAAAGACCCCGTAAACTCGCTAGGTGTTATGTTGCAAAACGTAACATCCGCCGATGTTCTGCTGAATTACCAATGGTACTTTATTCCGGTGATCTTCTTCATTGTTCTCGTGTTGGCATTCGTGTTCGTCGGTGACGGATTACGCGATGCAGCCGACCCTTATTCGGATAGCAAATAATGACACGACTTCTTGATGTAGAAAACCTGACCCTCCAGTTCGATACGGACGAGGGTCGGATCACCGCAGTTGACGATGTTTCCTTCACACTTGAAGCTGGGGAGGTCATGGGCCTTGTAGGTGAAAGTGGCTCGGGGAAATCTGTGACTGCCAAGTCGATTATGAAACTGAACGCCAGCAATGCACATTACGGCGAAAAAACGAACGTCAAGCTGCACCTTGAAGATGGACCCGTCGACATTATGGCGCTGCGTGGTTCTAAAGAACTGAAAGTTGTTCGCGGCGGCGCCATCTCGCTGATCTTTCAGGAACCAATGGCCAGCTTCGCACCAGCGATCACCATTGGGGACCAGATGGTCGAGCAGTTAATGATCCACACGGATATGAATGCCAAACAGTCTAAAGAGCTATCGATCGAGATGCTGGATCGTGTTGGTATTTCCGATGCAGGAACCCGTTTCAAACAATACGCGTTTGAACTTTCAGGCGGTATGCGCCAACGCGCCATGATTGCTATGGCCCTGTCGACCAAACCCAAATTGCTGATCGCGGACGAGCCAACCACGGCACTTGATGTAACCATTCAGGCGCAGGTGATTGACCTGATGAAAGACCTCGTCAAGGATTTCGGGATGGGGATTATCTTCATCACACACGACCTTGGAGTGATCGCCCAAACCGCCGACAAAGTCGCCGTAATGTATTTGGGTCGCTTGATCGAACAAGGTCCGGTGCGCGATGTTATTCGCAACCCGTCGCACCCCTACACCAAAGGTCTGATTGCGGCGCTGCCAAGCCTCGATGATCTGGATACGCCGTTAACGCCAATTCCAGGCGATATCCCATCGCCATTGGAACGGCCAATGGGTTGTGTGTTCAACACGCGGTGCTCGGCCAATCTCGGTGAAATTTGCACTGCCAAAATTCCGCAATTTAGCTCGGTGACCCAAGGTCATAACGTAGCTTGCCATTTGTATAACGGGGAGGGCGCGAAATGAAAGATGACGTTCTAATCAAAGCGCGCGACCTTTCTGTTCACTATCCGCTTTCAGGTGGCGGGCTGTTTGGCGAAAAACCCGTGGTGAAAGCCGTTGAAGGCATAAACCTCGACATCGCTAAAGGCAGCTTCTTTGGTCTAGTAGGGGAGTCCGGTTCGGGAAAAACCACCCTTGGACGTGCTTGTCTGAAAGCGGCCCCTATTACACGCGGTTCGGTCGAATATAACGACGAAGACGTGACGTACGAGTTGACGACGATGGACAAGTCGGAAGAAAATGACTACCGCAAACGCTCCCAACTTATTTTCCAAGACCCATACGCAGCGCTCAGTCCGCGTATGACCGTTCGCGATATTATCGCTGAACCCCTAGAAGTTATGGGCCTGACTTCTTCGCGCGAAGAAACCGATGAACGCGTTCGCGAGATTGCCGCGAAATGTCGCCTTAACCTCGAACACCTTCGCCGCTTCCCGCACGCGTTTTCGGGTGGCCAGCGGCAGCGTATCTCTATTGCCCGCGCATTGGTTTCGCGCCCACACTTCGTGGTGGCCGATGAATCTGTAGCCGCACTTGACGTGTCTATTCAGGCTGACGTTCTGAACTTGCTGAAAGAAATTCAGCAAGAGATGGGCCTGACGTTCTTGTTCATCAGCCACGACCTCAGCGTTGTGGCACATGTCTGCGATCACGTCGCGGTGATGTATCTGGGCCGTCTGGTGGAAACAGCCCCAACGCGCGAGTTGTTCGCAGCACCACGCCATCCATACACCAAGGCTTTGCTGTCTGCGATCCCGTCGCTAGATCCGGATGACCCGAAAGTGGCGCAGAAGCTGGAAGGCGAAATACCGTCACCAACCAACCCGCCTCCGGGCTGCAAATTCCAGACACGTTGTCCGTTCGCGACAGACATCTGCCGTATAGACGAACCGAAACTGGAGCATTCAAGCACGGGCCACGAGGTCGCGTGCCATCACTGGCAATCCTTGATGGATTAATTGCGCGGGCGTGCAAAGCGCGCCCGTCATAAGTTAGATTAATCGCCGGGATATCGTTGTCGTTCCTCGACGGCATTCAAATCCATATGGTTTCGCATATACCGCTCGGATGCTTTTTGAAGTGGCTGGTAATCCCAGGGAAAATAAGACCCGTTTCGCAGTGCTTCATAGACCACCCAGCGCCGTGCCTGCGATTGGCGTACTTCTTGATCGTACGCGTCCAAACTCCAATATTCAGAAACCCGTTTCGCGAACATTGCGGCAATTTCTGGTGATGTTTCTGCCAGGTTAGTCAGTTCATGCGGGTCAGCATCCAGATTGAACAATTGTGGTGGGTCAAGTTCACAATGGATGTATTTCCATGCCCCCTCGCGAATTGCTACTAAAGGAGCATTGGAGGCCTCAGCTGCGTATTCCATTAGCACCGGCTGGATATTTGCCTCGCCTTGGCTAAGCGCAACAAGGGAACGCCCGTCCGTCCATGGCATAATTTCGGACATTTCAATACCGACAAGATCGGCCAAAGTTGGTAATACGTCTAATGTACTCACTGGCTGCGCGATCCGACCTTCCGGCATATCTGGCGCACAAATCATCAGCGGAACGCGCGCGGAACCCTCGAAAAAGGTCATCTTGAACCAAAGGCCGCGTTCTCCCAGCATATCACCATGATCCGAGACAAACATAATGATCGTATCACCCGCCTGATCCACATCTTCCAGCGTCTGCAACAATTCGCCGATCTTGTCGTCTAGATAGGAGATATTTGCGAAATATGCCCGACGTGAATCGCGAATGTTTTCCTCGGAAATGTCGAAGCTGCGCCAGTCATTGGCATCAACTATACGTTTGGAATGGGCGTCTTGGTTGTCGTACTCAAACGCGGGGATATCAGGCAACAAATGATCGCAATTGTCGTACAGATCCCAGTATTTGCGACGGGCAACATACGGGTCGTGCGGGTGTGTGAAACTTACCGTCAACATCCATGGACGCCCATCCTGACGGCGCCCCAGGTCATAAATCTTACGCTTTGCGTGATAGGCAACCTCGTCGTCGTATTCCAGTTGGTTGGATATTTCCCCAATTCCTGCATTCGTGACGCTGCCCATGTTGTGATACCACCAGTCGATCCGTTCACCCGGTTTTCGGTAGTCCGGAGTCCAGCCGAAATCCGCAGGGTAAACATCAGTGGTCAAGCGTTCTTCAAATCCATGCAACTGGTCGGGGCCAACAAAATGCATCTTGCCAGACAGACAAGTGGAATATCCGGCTCGGCGTAAATGGTGTGCATAAGTCGGAATGTCAGAGGCAAATTCAGCGGCGTTATCGTATACGCGTGTGCGGCGAGGCAACTGGCCGGACATAAAGCTCGCCCGACCTGGCGCGCAGAGAGGGGAGGCGGTGTATGCGTTGGCAAACCGAGTGGAACGGGCGGCAAGTTTCTTAAGGTTTGGTGTATGCAACCAGTCGACAGGACCGTCCGGAAACAGAGTGCCGTTTAATTGATCTACCATCACAATCAGAATATTAGGTTTCTTCGACATTCGGTTTCATCCTTTTCCAGCTCAGGGAGTGAAGTTAACCACCCCTTCCGATGTGATCTTAACGTCCGCCAGTGTGCGGTCGGAATGGCGCATTCGATGGTTCAACAGTTTTTGCGTCAGCCGTAAAAGCGTGCCGGCATGTGCTGCGTCATCCGCAATATTAACCAGTTCATTCGGATCATTTTTCAAATCGAACATCAACGGAGGTAATCCGCCGTTGAAATGTACCAACTTATAACGTTCTTCCCGCAGGATCGCCAAGTTAGCCTCGTGCAACGATACGCCGGTCGCTTTTTGCCACTCCGTTGTGGTGTGCGGCTCGCTGAACTCCAATTCCAGATGCACGGCGTCTCGCCATTTTTCGGGTGGTGTGCCTTCAAGGAAAGGTTTCAGCGAAACACCATCCATACCGGCGGGCACTGCTTGCCCGACCAAATCCAAAACGGTGGGCGTGAAATCGACGGATTCCGTAAAGGCGTCAACCACGGTTCCGTGCTGCGCAGGATTTTGCGGATCGCGGATAATTAGCGGAATATGATAAGCACCTTCGTATGGGTTTTGTTTGCCCCATAGATGGTGGTCGCCTAGTGACTCGCCGTGGTCGGCCATCAGAACGATGATGGTGTCGTCGTATTGCCCCGTTTCCTTCAGGAAATCAATAATCCGGCCGATGTGCGTGTCAACTTCGGTCGCGAGCCCCAAGTATATAGATCGCAGCATCTGCACGTCATCGTCGTTTTCAGCGTCCACCACGCAACCACGAACGACGCTCTCCATCTTCGGCGCTTTTAGGGCACCTGCCATAAACGGGTGAACGTCAGTTTGTGTAGCAGATGATCCTAAACGAGCGGGCTTCGGCAATTCTGCCGGGTCGTACATTTTATTATAGGGTTCCGGCGCAACAAGCGGTGGGTGCGGGCGAATATAGGTTGCCACGGCAAACCAGTCCTGATCGGTACGCACAGACAGGTCATGGATTAACGAGTTGGTAAGAAACGCAGTGTCACTATCTTCAGCCTTATAGAACGGCGGGTCATCGGGGCGGGCTGGCCGCGCCGGGTCCGGTGAGATCGCGTCGTAAAATTTTGCGTAATCTGGAACATCGTAGCCCTTGGATGTCAAATATGCCCGCCATGGGTAACTCTCCATGAACCGCATTTCGAGCACCTCACGAAAGCCAGGCAGAAGGTTTTCTTCGGTTTTCAAGTCCGGGTCGTTGGGGTGGCGGGTGCGTGGGTCCAGACTAGCGTCGGTATAGCCGTACAACATCGGGTCATATCCCGACTTCCGCATCTCGCGCGCGATGTTGGTAATGCCGTCCGACATAGGTGTACCATTTCGAATGGAACGATGGTTCATCGCATACATGCCGGTGAAAATGCTGGCACGCGACGGGCCACACGGGTTGGTGACCGAAAAATGCTTTGTGAAGGTCACCGCATCTTTCCGCAAGGCCGCTATGTTGGGCATTTTAATATGCTTTTCCAACGCCCCCTCCACGCAATCCGCGCGTAGTTGGTCCGATATAATGACGAGAATTTTGCGCTTTTTTGACATCTGCATGGTCCTTCAATGGCAGGGTCTATACGCGGAGAAAATGCGCAAAATGTTTGCGCGTCAACCAAAATATTTAGACGATAATAATTTGTGATTTGGCCGCCCCGTGCCGCAATAAATTGCTAAGCGCGAGAAGTTAGTGCGGCCTGAAAATTAAGAGCCGGAGGATCAGACGGTCTGTTCTTTTTGCCTAGAAGACAAGCAACTTCGTGGCGCTAAGCAATACGGCGGCACGGATCAACCATTTGAAGGCGGTCATGTTCAGCATCCCCAGCACTTTGTAGCCAAGGTATGCGCCGACAAACAAAACGGGCACGAACATTAAATCCAGTTTCAGGGTCTCAACCGTGACCAGTCCCAAATTAGCCGAGAACGGAATTTTGAAGACGTTAACCAACAAAAAGAACCAACTGCGGGTCCCGACGAACTCGTTTTTTGGCAGGCCCTTTTGTAGCAGGTAGATACCGAAGATCGGACCCGCGGCGTTGGCGACCATGGTCGATATGCCAGCGAAAATTCCCACAAAGGCGGTTAGGGCGGCGGGGGCATCGCGGCGTTTGGGAACGAGGAGTTCAATCCCCAGCATGAACAGGATTGTTGCGCCGATGACGTTCTCGAACACTTCGACGGGAACCAGATCAACCGCGAAATACCCGACGACCACACCGACAGCTGTCATCGGGAATAACTTTAGCAAAATGGACCAGTTGCAGTGGCGACGATAATAAATGACTGCAAAGACGTCGGCGACGATCAACATCGGCAACAACACCCCGGGCGAAGCTTTGCCCGGTATTGCCAGCGCCATCAACAGCACTGCCAATATGCCAACGCCCCCGACGGAGGTTTTGGTAAACCCCACCAGTAGCGCCGCCATGAAAATATAGACATATGAAAGTGTCGATAAATCCAAGTTTATTTAATCACATCCCTAGAGCTTCTTTATAAAGCTCGAGGACAGCTTCGATTTCGCTGGCTTCCTGCGGATCCATCTTGCGTAGCGCTACAATTTTGCGAAGGACTTTGGTGTCATAGCCACGAGATTTCGCCTCGGCCATAACTTCTTTTTGTTGATCCGCGAGGTCTTTTTTCTCGGCATCCAGACGCTCGAAACGTTCGACAAAAGCGCGAAGCTCGCCGGCTGTTACGCGATATGAAGATGGCTGCGGTTGATCGTCGGTTACGTCCATTGGGGACCTCGTTTAGCTGAAAGAATTTTTCGGACACTACCCGCCCGCCGTCGTGGCGGCAAGACACCCCTTGCGAAAAATCCCCCCCTGTTTTAGGCACATCATTGAAACGGAGGGGTCTTATGGATTTTCTGATATATATTGGTGGTGCGTTCACGTTGGTTGGCCTTATCGGCCTTGGGTATTGCATCAAGATGGCGGTCGCGATCAAACGCGAAGGCGGCGATGCGAAAGATGCCAGCAAGCGTCTGCGTTCGCTTGTCGCGTGGAACATGGGCGCGATGGGGATGTCGTCGATTGGGCTGGCAATGATAGTAATAGGCCTAATTCTTTAGGGATGATGTGGAAGTATTAATCGCCACCAGTACAACGGATTTCGACCCGACGGAGGTCGCGGTGCCGTGGAAGCTTCTGAAGGAAGCGGGCGTTGATGTACGGTTCGCAACAGATACCGGATTGGCGGGGTATGCCGATCAACGGATGTTGGATGGCAACAAGTTTTACTTTTTGAAACCGGTATTGATGGCCGATAAATCCGCACGGGATGCTTACCGTGAAATGCGCCACGAGCCGGCGTTCAAATCTCCCATAAGTTACGACGAAATTCGAGTTGAAGACTATAACGGTCTGTTGTTGCCTGGCGGTCATTCCAAAGGAATTATCCCCTATCTAGAATCCGCTGAACTTCAAAGCGCCATTGTCGGATTCTTTGCTCTAAACAGGCCCGTTGGCGCGATCTGCCATGGCGTGGTCGCCGCGTGCCGTGCGATTGATCCCACCACGGGTAAATCCGTGCTATTCGGACGCAAAACCACGGCGCTTTTGAAACGGCAAGAACGACTGGCTTATAAGCTTACACGCCATAATCTGGGCAAATATTACCTGACCTATCCCGTAACAGTTGAGGAAGAAGTAACCGCAACGCTGCAGTCGCCCGCTGATTTCATCCGCGGTCCGTCGCCGATATTGCGCGACAGCCCCAATAAGCTTTCACGAGGTTTCACGGTGCGTGATGGCAATTATTTGTCTGCACGCTGGCCCGGTGATGTGTACCGTTTCGCCACTGAATTCCTGCAAATGCTTCGGGCTTAAAATGCCGCTGAAAGCCGCGTGAACAATTGTGCGTTCTGTGTGTCGTATCTGTTCAGGTTGGAATAATCCCTAGAGACCAAAACACCGAATGTCGGTTTGAATCCAAAAAACTGAAAGTTATCATATGCCAACGCAAGCTCCAGATCCACGTCATCGTCCATCCGTGCTTCGGAATATCCGAACGCGATAGAGGTGTATTGCGTATGCGTATACCCTAGACTGCCTGAAAAGCTGAACGGTACATTTTTGGGTGCCCACGATACGCCCAGCGATATATTCGACGCCTGTGCAGCCAAATTACTAGCCCCCTCGGTTGTTTGCACATACCCGCCAAATGCCAATTCTACGTCTGAGTCTAGGGCTCGTCGGTAGGTCGCCCCCAAAGTTCCGATCCAGACATTTTGACCCGCGGATACATCCGACTGTCTATCCGTATATGTTCCGTAAACCTTCCATGCGGAATTTTTGTTGGAGTTTCGGTGAAACTCCAACCCAGCCGTGGTCTGGTTGTAATACAAGCCATATTCGTCGAATGCACCGGTTCCGATTTCATCTGCGATGTAACGTTGATCATAGCGAACATAACCGTAAATCATTACGGGGCGCGCGGTTCCAGGTGTGTAGCGCAAGCCGGAAGTTACGGTATAGCTGGCGTCATTTCGACCGCGACCATCATAAACCGTGGCAGCAATGGAAACGCCGTTCTCCCAGATCGTACGCGCAGATAGCCGCCTTTGATGGGTCACCCCGGCCGAGAGCGAATACGCAATCCCAGACTGCGCTTTGGCGTCATCATCTAAGACAAACTCCAAGCCCGCAAATGTTATCGTATCGTGCAGACTTCCGCTGTTGATGTTTGCGCTTGGCGACACGTCAATTCCGGCGCTGAACTTCCACGGTGATAACCTGCCTAATTGCGCCAACGTCCGGCGAACCACTTTTAATTCTGGTTCGGACTGCGCAAAATCCGAGGCGCGATATAACAAAACTTTTGCCGTAATCAGTTTCGACTGCCGTGCGTTCGATATACCAGAAATCAGATAGGCTGCGAAGCGTTGTGCTGTGGTTAGCGTTTGCTTGCGAGCCTGTGAGGCTAAGTTGTCCGCCAGCGCCGCTCGCCCCAACTCTTGTGCAGCCCGTGCCATCACTAGCAGGGCATCCATGTCGTCAGGGTTGTCTGCGAAAACCTGCTCGGCACAGTAAAATGCTAGTGGGAAATTATGTAACTGGACCAGCCTGCGCAACGATGGCTCGCACCTAACGTCTGCGGATCGAACCATCGAGGGAATTGACATAAGTGCAGCTGAGAGTGCCAACAAGAGTACGGCATGAAATCGTGAATGATTGAAGCGGGTTAACATGCCTACGTCCGAAAGTTTATATGCCGAAAACGAAGCTACAAGTTAGAGTGTTTTTAAATCAATTGCCAGCGGTTCGATCTTTGTGTATCTCGATTATATTGTATTCTCCGGAGTAAAAGTCTTGAAAAAATCACTATTTACAATTGTAGCAATAGTTCTTGTTTCAGCCTGCACTAAATCGGCAGTTACGCCTACGCCAGCCCCCTATGTATCTGTTCCGCTGGCGGATCTGGCCACCAACTCTCAGTTGATTGTTTATGGGAACGGTATGGGGTGGGCAACGCGATACAATGATGACACGTGGTCAAAAAACCAAAACGGTCCGCGCCTCCAGCGGTTCATTTCGACAGGCACGGATGACGAATATGAGGCCGTTTTCCGAAATTACGACGAAGACGTTGAATACGGGCGCGCGACGTTCACCATGCCAGATGCCTCCGCGACTGTCAGCGGCATTACGGATCTGGGATATGAGTTCACGATTACGCGCAATGACGAAGATACGCTGATTTATACTTTGACCGGCCTGTTCACGATAAATCTCACACCAGGCATCGGCGAACCCCTACATGCGGGCGGCGGCTTCGCGACGGGCTCTTACACTGGTGATGAAGCGCTGCAATTGTTAAGCGGTTCGGCGAGTTATAGCGGCAGTTTTATCGGGGAAAGCACTTATGCCGGACGTGTGACTGGCGACGTTGATTTGAACGTTAACTTCGACATTTCCACTGATGAAGTGGACGGTTTGATATACAATCTAGTTGGAACGACCGGTGACTACATTTTCAATAACTTGATTATTAGCGCAACGATCGAACCAACATCCTCGTTCGAAGGTATTCTCAACGTTGAAACCACACCTGACGGGGTGTTCGCTTTCGGCGAAACAGGCCAGATTAAAGGCGGGTTCTATGGGCCGGGGGCCGAAGAGTTCGGTGCAACAATCCGCATTACAGACGGAAACAATCATATCCTGGCGGGCGCGATCAGCGGATCGCTAGATCCTTAAACACTGACCTGATCGATTGCGTCCGTAACCATGTTTAAACATTCTGGCGTACTGAACCTGTGGTCCGCACCTTTCAGCAACGTCAGGCGGATATCGTCGCCTGACGCATGGTCAAGCAATTGCAAAGCAACGGACTGGTCCACATCTGCGTCTGCCGTTCCTTGTAAAAAACGTGAAGGGAAATGCAGGGACAACGGTTTGCGCAATACCAATTGGTTGCGACCGTCTTCAATCAGTTTTTTGGTGATGATGTAGGGGTCATCGGAATATTCAGACGGTAAATCTAGCTGCCCGTCCTCCAAGAGGATCCTGCGTTGATCCTCGCTAAAGTTCGCCCACATGGAATCCTCGGTGAAATCCGGTGCGGCGGCAATGCCAACCAAGCCGTGAACCTTTGATGGCAGGGCGCGGCAGACCAGCAGTGAAATCCACCCTCCCATGGAAGAACCGACCAACACTTGCGGCCCATCCGTCAAGGCATCGATTGCGTCCATCGCGTCGCGCGCCCAATCACCGATGCAGCCGTCAACGAAATCACCGGATGACTGCCCGTGTCCGGTGTAGTCAAACCGCATAAACGGGCGGTTGTTCGTGCGCGCCCATTCTTGAAGATGTATGGCTTTGGTGCCATCCATATCGGATTTGAAGCCGCCCAGAAACACGATGCCAACGCCTTGACCGTCGATTTTGTGATAGGCGATGCGCCTGTTGTCCATTTCTAGAAATGATGGCATGTGTGGCCTCCTTTTGGCGCCAGAATGTACGTTCAACAGTAGGAGTTCAACTGCAAAACGGTTGACTCTGGTGTTGATAGGCGTAAACCACCCGAACCAGTAATCGGGCGCATTGTAGGCGTCAAACCACGAGGGGTATTGCCATGAGCGATGATAAAAAACTGTCTGACGTTGAGGAAATGGATTTCGTCAAGATCCAGTCCGGACGTCGTAGAACTTCCAAAGACATCCAGAACGAACGCGCCGCTGAGCGCGATGAAGCGCTTGTTAGCAAATTAGTTTCTGATATGCCTGAAGAAATTGCAAAGTCCGAAACGCCTGCAAACCCCACCAAACCGAACGCTGCCAAACCGGTACTGGCACCATCCCCCAACAAACCCACAATGATAGAGGTTGAATCAATTCACGTGTCAGATATCCCAGTAGACGAAGTCGCCGTATCCGAAAATATTTTCCTGACCATGCCGGACGGCGCGAAACGCGAATACCCCAAAGGTATTACCGGTGCAGAAGTTGCCAGCGACATTTCAAAATCCCTCGGGAAGGCAGCATTCGCCTGCGCGATTGATGGCACATTCACCGACCTCTCGATTCATATCGAGAAAGACGCCGAATTCCAGATTTACACCGCCAAAGACGAAGTGCAAGCGCTGGAACTTATCCGCCATGACGCCGCCCATATCATGGCGCGCGCGGTGCAGGAAATTTGGCCTGACGTGAAGGTCACAATTGGGCCTGTCATCAAAAATGGCTGGTATTACGACTTTGACCGCAAAGAGGCATTCACTCCAGAAGACCTGCTTACCATTGAAAAGAAGATGCGCGAGATCATTAACAAGCGCGAGCCTGTAACCACAGAAGTCTGGGACCGCGACCGTGCGATTGCTTTCTACGAGGCGAATAACGAGCCGTATAAAGTCGAGCTTATCAACGGCATTCCGGGTGACGAAGACCTGCGCATGTATTGGCACGGCCATTGGCAAGACCTTTGCCGAGGGCCGCATTTGGCGCACACAGGGCAGGTTCCGGGTGACAGTTTCAAATTGATGTCGGTCGCCGGCGCGTACTGGCGTGGTGATAGCAATAACGCGATGCTCCAGCGCATCTACGGTGTTGCTTTCGGCAACAAGAAAGACCTGAAAGCCCACCTGTTCATGATTGAAGAGGCCGAGAAACGCGATCACCGCAAGCTGGGCAAGTCGATGGACTTATTCCACATTCAAGAAGAAGCCCCCGGCATGGTGTTCTGGCATCCAAACGGCTGGACTTTGTACCGCGTGTTGCAAGAGTACATGCGCCGTCGTCAGATTGCGGATGGTTATCTTGAAATTAACACCCCTGAAGTTGTTGACCGCAAATTGTGGGAGGCATCCGGCCACTGGGAAAAATACCGCGAGAATATGTTCATCACCGAAATTGATGAAGAACATGCCAATGAGAAACGCGTGAATGCCCTGAAACCGATGAACTGTCCTTGCCACGTTCAGGTTTATAACCAAGGCCTGAAATCTTACCGCGACCTACCGTTGCGTTTGGCGGAATTCGGATCATGCCATCGGTATGAAAGCTCTGGGTCGATGCACGGTTTGATGCGGGTTCGCGGGTTCACGCAGGATGATGCGCATATTTTCTGTACTGAAGACCAGATCGCCTCGGAAACCAAAAAGTTTATCGAGCTGCTTTCGTCGGTTTACAAAGACCTCGGGTTCGAAAAGTTCGAGATCAAGTTCTCCACCCGCCCCGACGTTCGCGCCGGATCTGACGAGGTTTGGAACGAAGCCGAAGCCGCCCTTGAAAACGCGATCAAACTTCTGGGTCTTCCATACGAAGTGGATGAAGGCGAAGGTGCGTTCTACGGGCCGAAGCTCGATTTCAAGCTGACGGACGCGATTGGTCGTGAATGGCAGTTGGGAACTTTGCAAGCTGATTTCGTACTGCCGGAACGTCTGGAAGCCGAATATATCGGCGAAGACGGGCAGAAACACACACCTGTCATGCTGCACCGTGCAACACTGGGTTCGTTCGAACGTTTCCTTGGGGTGTTGATCGAAAACTACGCCGGAAAATTCCCGCTATGGCTGGCACCACGCCAAGTTGTCGTTGCCTCCATCGTATCGGACGCTGACGATTGGGTGAATGAAGTTGTCGCCCGTCTGCGCGCCAAAGGAATCCGCGCCGAGGCCGATGTTCGTAACGAGAAGATCAACTACAAAGTCCGTGAGCATTCCTTGGGTAAAGTCCCCGTGATCCTCGCCGTGGGAATGCGTGAAGTTGAGGAAAAGACCGTTTCTATGCGACGCCTCGGCGATAAAGGCTCCAACGTTATGAGCGCAGATGATGTGGTAGAGGCGCTGACGCTAGAAGCTTTGGCCCCTGACCTTCGCTAGCGCGCTGTGGAAACGGTAATCGTTCTACATGGGCTTAGTCGTTCGATGATGTCGATGCGGCGGTTATCAAAATATGTCGCTGAGGGCGGATTCAACCCTGTCCTCATCGACTACCCATCTGGTGAAACCACGATCGAACTTTTGGCCGAAGGGATTTTTTCAGGACTCCCAAAGGGAGGAAAGTTGCATTTCGTCGGGCACTCCTTAGGGGGCGTTTTATCCGTGCGGGTCGCCAAAATGTTGCCAGATGCACGCCGTGGCCGGATCGTGCAAATCGGTGCCCCGAATTTTGGCAGCGAAATCGCGCAACGTGTTGCCATTTTCGACAAACTCATCGGTCCCGCGCTGGCCGAACTGGTGCCTCATTCCGGTGAGGATACTGTTGGCCTAGATATCGGGGCGATTGCGGGTACTGCGGCGATACCTGCTTACGGTTTGATTACCGGGATCGAAGGCTTGAATGACGGCAAAGTGTCCGTGGTCAGCGCGTGGGGAAATGCACCCGAGGGGAATCGTATCTCCTTTCCCGTCGCGCACAGCATTATGATGCAAGACCGTCGAGTGATTGATGCAACCGTACAGTTTTTGAAAACCGGATCCTTTTCGGTTTAGGGTTACGCCCAAACATGCGTCCTACACAATATATTAACCATTCATGCGTATAAGATACGATACTGAGCGAGGCGGATTAACAACCCGTAGGTTTATCGCGCTAAAAACTTCTAATTTCCCGTTGCGGTGGCACGCAACACTACGACACTAACTGCCCATTCGTTGCGTCGATTATCAACCGGCATTTGCAGGCAACAGCATAGGAATGGGCCTTTAGCGCGGTAAATATGACCTCAAAAGGCGCGGATTTCATCCGAACGCCTCTTTTTCGTGGAAAAAAGGTGCTGGAACCACACACACAGATCTGTGATCTGTCGAGCGATACCGATGAGGGAACGCATAGCCAATTGCCATTTCGCCAAAGCGGATACCGCTGCCGTCAAACTTATTCGGTGTGACGCTTACCGAACCACAACCGGCTTATCAGTCCATCGCGCAACACAAATTGGTGGAACGCCCAGCCTGCGACATGAAGCACAATAAGTATCAACATTATTTTTCCAATGAGACCGTGTGCAACGCGCGGTGCATATTGTGTGAGGTTAGCGGGAATTGGCTCTCTGTTGCCACCAAACGTGATGCTGAATAGATCAGCACTTAGTGCTGTTCCCAGACCACTCGCCACCATCGCAAACACCAGAATATACAAACCCCAATGTGCTGCCTGCGCACCGTAATCGAGAAGCCGACTTCCAGAATCAGCTTTCGGTGGCTTTTGCGATTTTGTCCGGACTATAAAACGAATGATTAGTAGCGCCCCGACCACCATTCCCCAAACCATGTGGCCTGTTAGTGCAAACATTTTTTCCGGTTTGTGCTTTCCATCTCTGCCATCATTGGTCCACCTACAACCAACGACATCAAAATCATAATTGCGAGAACCCAATGTAGGGCAACGAGTAAAGGGTGATAACGTTTCATACTGACAATCGTCCTTGAATTGTTAAGCTGCATAGATGACGCCCGTGTCTTGAGGGCCTAACACTTTTAAGTGTTATACTACGGCACACGAAAGTGCTTCAAATGTAGCATTGTGTTACATAGGTGTAACAAGGAGCGTCGTGGATGAGATCTATTGATTGGGAGATGATGCCCTATTTTTTGGCTGTCGCACGATGTGGTTCGCTCCGGTCGGCAGCGAACCTTCTAAACGTTAACTATGGTACGCTTAACAGGAATGTGCAGGCGCTTGAAGCAAGCTATGGTACGCGGTTGTTTCATAGATCCCGTCAGGGATTCACGCTTACTGATGCGGGGCTTGCGCTGCTACCATTGGCAGAAAGTGGTGAAGAAACGCTTCAAAAAGCAAGAAGGCAGGTTGAAGGTCTAGACCGCACAGAATCCGGAAAAATCAGGTTTTCTCTACCGCATATGCTGGGGTACGATGTTGTTGCACCCATTATTTCAAAGTTTCAAACTCAATATCCCGATATTCAGATTGAAATACGTCTTACATCAACTATAGAAAACATTTCCGCTGGTGCAACCGATGTAGCGCTTCGGGCCGCATATGAAATCAATGATGATGTGGTCGCCCGAAAGCTTTTTCCGATGGCCGTGTCCATATATGCAAGCAAAACTTATATTGAAAACGCGTTTCCTGGGGTTGGCATCAGTGGCGCTGGACTGGACTGGATTGGCCTTCCTGGTGACCTTGAAAATAAAAACTGGTTAAATCGCACCGGTTTCCCAGATGCACGCATTCGCCATGTTGTGGACGATGGCTACATGCGACTGAGTTTGTTGCGACAGGGCTGCGGGATGGCCTATTTGCCTGTGGTTTTCGAGAGCATTTTCGATGATGTCTGTAAGGTTCCGAACGCCGAAACCACGTTTATTCAAAATCTTTGGATCGTACTTCACGAGGATTTAGGACGTACCGTCAGAGTGCGGAGGTTTGTGGACTTTTTAACTAAAGAGCTTTTGGCAATGAAATCTTCAATGCAGGGCGAAATCCGCCAGAATTAAGATGTTCAACTTTTTCGCGAGACTAACATTCGCGAAATTAGTAACTGGCTGTCAGCATTGGATCACTGCCGTCCTTTACCATCAAATCGCTTTACAACACCTACCCTCAGAACTCTTCGACCCGCATCACGCCGCCGATGTGTTTGATCGCGCCCTTGATTTTGGCGTTGATCGCGTAATCGTCCGGCAAGGTTATCTCAACCTCGCCCGGTAAATCGGGGTGGATCAGCACGATGTTCACTGGTCCCTTAACCGCGCGGCCCGCGTCTTTGGCCATCAGCCTTGTGGCAACAGAAGGCACAGCCTCCGCATCGTTCAGGAATACGCGCAATCCAACAGATGCAGTGTCAGCCACTGCCGTATCAATTGACACAAAGCCGCGCGCCAGCAGTTTCAACTGCCCGCCTTGGCCATCCGCCTCGATAGGCATCACCACGTTTTCGCCGGTTTTCAAAATCTCCTGCGCGCTTTCCAGCACGTCGGCGAAAACCGTCACCTCGAAATGTCCGCTTGGGTCGGACAGGGAGATAAACGCAAAACGGTTGCCTCGGGCGGATTTGCGGATTTGAACCGCAGAAATCGTGCCGGCCATTTTCGTGGGAATTTTACGCCCCTCGGCCTTTTTGGTGACTTCTTCCAACGTCAAAACCCGCTCGCGTTTTAGGGCAGGCATATAGTCATCCAGCGGGTGACCCGTCAGGTAGAACCCGAAGGCGGTGTGTTCCTGCGTTAACCGCTCCACCGCTTCCCAGTCTTCGGGCATGGGCAGGCGAGGGGGCGGCAGGTCATCGCCGCTATCCCCGAACAGGCTGTGTTGGCTGGAGTTCTTGGCGTTATTACAGGCCGCCGAATAGGCCACCAGCTTGTCGATGCTTTCCAGAACCTTGCGGCGGTTGCCATCCAATTGATCAAACGCACCTGATCGCGCCAGCATTTCCATTGGTCGTTTCCCGACACGTTTCAAGTCAACGCGCCGCGCGAAATCGAAGAGGTCTTTGAATGTGTTGCCTTCGTCGCGGGCGGAGGTGATCAGCTTCATCGCCTCGCTACCGACGTTTTTCAAACCACCCATGCCATAGACGACCTTGCCGTCCTTCACACTGAACGCCGCGCGGGAGCGGTTGACGCATGGGGGAATAATCTCGATCCCCAGACCGCCGCGCTCCTTGCTTTTACGAACCTCGTCGGAATAAACCGCCAGTTTGTCCGTCAGGTGGATATCGCAGTTCATGACACCTGCCATGAACTCAACCGGATGGTTCGCCTTCAGCCATGCCGTCTGGTAGGACACAACCGCATAGGCCGCCGCGTGGGATTTGTTGAAACCGTAGTTGGCGAATTTCTCCAGAAGGTCGAACACCTCTGTCGCCTTGGCCTCGTCCACACCGTTTTCAGCAGCACCCTTGTTGAACTTCGGACGTTCCGCATCCATCGCTTCCTTGATCTTTTTACCCATCGCACGGCGCAACATGTCCGCCCCGCCAAGGGAGTATCCCGCCATTTCCTGCGCGATCTGCATCACCTGTTCTTGGTAAACAATAATGCCCTGCGTTTCATCCAGAAGATGGTCGATCGAGGGGTGCAACAAGTCGCGCGTGTCGCGGTCGTTTTTGACGTCGCAGAATTTCGGAATGTTTTCCATCGGGCCGGGGCGATAAAGCGCCACCAGCGCGATGATGTCTTCGATACAGTTCGGTTGCATCTGGCGCAACGCGTCCATCATGCCCGTACTCTCCACCTGAAAAACAGCTACCGTATTGGCCGAGGCGTAAAGTTCGTATGTTTTTTTATCATCAATCGGGATCGCGCTAATGTCGACGTTGATGTCGCGCAGTTTCAACAGGTCCAACGCGTTTTGAATAACGGTCAGGGTTTTCAAACCCAAGAAGTCGAATTTCACCAGTCCGGCGGGCTCAACCCATTTCATGTTAAACTGCGTCGCAGGCATATCGGAACGCGGGTCCTGATACAGCGGCACCAACTCGTCCAACGGACGATCCCCGATCACAACCCCCGCCGCGTGGGTCGAAGCGTTTCTAAGCAAACCTTCGACCTGTTGGGCATACTCCAGCAATCGCGCCACGACTTCCTCGTCGCGAGCCATTTCCTTTAGGCGCGGTTCGTCTTGCAAGGCTTGCGCGATGGACACAGGCTTAACCCCGTCCACAGGGATCAGCTTGGAAATCCGGTCAACCTGTCCGTAAGGCATTTGCAAAACACGACCGATATCACGTACCGCAGCTTTGGATAGCAACGCACCGAACGTGATAATTTGGGCGACTTTATCGCGGCCGTATTTCTGTTGCACATACTGGATCACCTCCTCGCGGCGATCCATACAGAAGTCGATATCGAAATCGGGCATGGAGACACGCTCGGGGTTCAAGAACCGCTCGAACAGCAGGGAATATCGCAAAGGGTCAAGGTCGGTAATTGTTAACGAATACGCCACCAGCGACCCCGCACCGGAACCACGGCCCGGACCAACCGGAATATCCTGTTCTTTCGCCCAGTGGATGAAATCGGCCACGATCAGGAAGTAACCGGGGAAACCCATGTTCTCGATAACGCCCAGTTCGAAATCCAGCCGGTCTTCGTATTCCTTAACGCTCACCGCATGAGGGATAACGGCAAGGCGGGCTTTCAGACCTTCATGCGCCAATTCCCGCAAGGCTTCGACTTCGTTATTGGCAAATTTCGGTAAGATCGGGTCGCGCAAGTACGCCTTGAAGGCACAGCGCTTGGCGATCTCGATAGTGTTCGCGATAGCCTCGGGTAGATCCGAAAACAGAACGTCCATTTCCTCGGGCGTTTTGAAGTAATGTTCCGGCGTCAGTTGGCGGCGTGGTTCTTGTTGGTCAACGTAAGCACCTTCCGCAATGCAGATCAGCGCGTCGTGGGCGGCGTACATGTCTTTCTTTGGGAAATAGACGTCGTTGGTCGCAACCAGCGGGATGTTCAGATCATAGGCCAGCTGCACAAAACCCGGTTCGGTGGCATTCTCCGCAGGTGTGCGGTTGCTTTGCCCTGTCGGGTGGCGCTGTATCTCAATATAAAGGCGGTCCGCGAACAGGCGCTGGAAATGCTCGGTCAACAACCGTGCTTTGTCTTTCTGCCCGTCTTGCAACAACTGCCCAATGGGGCCAAGCGAACCGCCCGTCATGCAGATCAGCCCATCCGCGTGATCCGATAGCTGCGCCATGGTGATATGGGGCAGCTCATCCCCGCATTCCAGAAAGTTGCAACTGTTCAACTTCATCAGGTTTTCATAGCCGCGCTCGTTCTGGGCTAGTAAAACAATGGCTTTAGGGGCCGGTTCGCGATCCCCGGGCCTTGAAGCAGTTTCAAATTTTAGTTGAAACTGGCACCCGACAATCGGTTGGATTCCCGCTTTGGAAGCCGTTTCCGAGAATTCCAGTGCCCCGAATAGATTCCCCGAATCCGTGACAGCAACTGCCGGCATATGCCAATCAGCACACATTTGAGGCAGTTTTTTAAGGTGAATCGCGCCTTCGAGTAACGAATAAGCGGAATGCACGCGCAGGTGAATGAATCGAGGAGTGTTTTTCATTCTGTCAAGTTAGCCCAGCCGACACTTCGGTTAAAGAGGGGGAATGGTTTGAAATTTACCTTGCCCAATTAGCCGCACTAAGGCTTGATTAGGCAAGAATCAAAAAATGGGGAAGTTATGGGACGTCTTACGACGCATGTGCTCGACACCGGGCTCGGAAAACCTGCGCAAGGTTTACGGATTGAACTCTATCGTTTGGGCGACAGCCGCGAAAAGCTGTTAGAAACGGTAACCAATGCTGATGGGCGCTGCGATGCGCCGCTGCTGGACCTCGACGCGTTTGCGTTCGGGGAATACGAGTTGGTGTTTCATGCAGGCGATTATCTGGACGGCACGGGGCAGGAGTTGCCCTCGCCGAAATTCCTTAACGTGATCCCGCTGCGCTTTGGCATTGCCGAAGACACGCATTACCATGTGCCGCTATTACTATCGGCATTCGGGTATTCAACATACAGGGGTAGCTAATGGGTCAAATTTGTTTCCTTCTTAATGGCAAAAATGTGGTTCTGGACAATCCGAACCCCACCGAAACCCTTCTGGATTTCCTGCGCGAAAACCGCAAGCTGACTGGCACCAAAGAAGGCTGTAACGAGGGCGACTGCGGCGCATGCACGGTGTCCATCGCGGCACTTGAAGGCGGGCGTCTGACCCACCGTGCGCTGAACGCTTGCATCCTGTTTCTACCGCAACTTCACGGCAAATCTGTGCGCACGGTCGAGGGTATTTCTGCGCCGGACGGTCGTTTGCATCCGGTGCAACAGGCGTTGGTGGAATATCATGGTTCCCAATGCGGGTTCTGCACACCGGGGTTTGTGATGTCGATGTACACCGCACACCGCGACGGGCGGCAGGATTTTGACGATGTGTTGGCGGGAAACCTGTGCCGTTGCACAGGATACGCGCCCATCATTCGCGCGGCTGAGGCTGCCGCGAAGCAACCGCAACCCGAATGGTTGGCGGATGAGGCGGATCAACTGGCCGCAATGGCTGGTGGCGATATCACACTGGACGGTGCATTTCTGCCTGCAACGCTGGATAGTTTCGCCGATTGGTATGCCGAAAACCCTGACGCAACCATTGTTGGTGGCGCTACCGACCTCGGCCTATGGGTCACTAAACTTATGCGCAACCTGCTCCCGACGGTATTTGTGCATCGCCTTGAAGACTTGCAGCAGATTGAGGTTTCGGATGAGGGCATCCGCATTGGCGCAGTTGTTACCGTTGCTCGCGTGCGCGCCGCACTCGTAGATCGCCACCCCGATTTTTCCGAGATGCTGCGTCGGTATGGTTCCGTTCAAGTGCGAAATTCGGCGACGATTGGCGGAAACATTGCGAACGGCTCGCCTATTGGCGACAGCCCGCCGCCGCTGATTGCGCTGGGTACGGTGCTGACCCTTAGACGTGGGGCGGAGCGTCGTGAAGTTCTGTTGGAAGATTTCTTTGTGTCTTACGGCAAGCAAGATCGTAAAGCTGGTGAGTTCGTCGAGAGCCTGTTCATACCTAATCAGCCCGACACGCTGGCCTGTTATAAAATTTCGAAACGCTTCGATCAGGATATTTCCGCCCTGTGTGCGGCCTTTAATATCACCGTTGAAAATGGCCATGTAGTCACTGCTCGCATCGCCTTTGGTGGTATGGCAGCAACACCTAAACGGGCCTCGAACGTTGAGGCAGCACTGGTTGGGCAACCATGGAACGAGGCAACCGTTAACGCTGCATGTGCCGCTTTCGCCAAGGATTTTACGCCGTTGAGCGACGTGCGCGGTAGCTCGGAATATCGCCTACGTACTGCGGAAAACCTTCTGCGCCGATATTTCCATGAAAGCACAAATACCTTATCCGAAACCCGAATTGTAGGGAGGGGCGCGGCATGAGCGTAGCCAAACCAAACCCGCACGACAGTGGCCCGATCCACGTTTCAGGCGTCGCGCGCTATACCGACGACATCCCGATGGCCGATCCGGTGCATCTGGCGTTCGGGCTGTCCACCGTTGCGCATGCGAAGTTAACGTCTGTTAATCTTGATGCGGTTCGCGCTTCCGATGGAGTTATCGACGTTCTAACCGCTGCTGACCTTCCTGCAGAAAATGACGTTTCACCAGCAGCTCATGACGAACCCATGTTGGCCGTCGATATAGTGCATTTTGTCGGCCAACCTATATTCTTGGTCGTGGCGACAAGCCACCGCGCCGCGCGTATAGCGGCGCAACTTGGCGTGATGACATACGAAGAGCTGCCAGCCTTGTTAACGATCGACGACGCGATGGCGGCGGATAGCAAGTTCGAAGACGCGATGACTTTCCAGAATGGGGACGCGGACGCCGCGATGGCCACGTCGGACCACCAAGTTGCAGGCAGCATGGAAGTCGGCGGGCAGGAACACTTTTACCTCGAGGGTCAAGCAGCTTCCGCGCAGCCCAATGAAGGCGACGTTTTGGTGCATTCGTCCACCCAGCACCCGACAGAAATCCAGCATAAAGTGGCCGAGGCCTTGGGCATCTCCATGAACGCCGTACGCGTCGAGACCCGCCGCATGGGTGGTGGTTTTGGTGGCAAGGAAAGTCAGGGTAACTCGTTGGCTGTGGCTTCGGCCGTTGTGGCGATGCGTCTGAACCGTTCGGCAAAGATGCGCTATGACCGCGATGACGACATGATCATCACGGGTAAACGGCATGATTTCCGGATTAACTATAAGGCCGGGTTCGACTCGACAGGCCGTCTGCAATCTGTGATTTTTGAGCAGTTCGCCAAGTGCGGTTGGGCGATGGATCTGTCGCTGCCAGTGGCTGACCGTGCGATGTTGCATGCGGATAACGCCTATTATTTGCCAAACGTGCGGATACTGTCGCATCGTTTGAAAACCAACACGGTTTCCAACACTGCTTATCGCGGCTTTGGTGGCCCGCAGGGAATTATCGGCATTGAACGAGTGATGGATCATATCGCTTATGACCTCGGACTTGATCCACTGGATGTCCGCCGCGTGAATTTCTATGGCACCGAAGACCGCAACGTCACGCCGTATCACATGACCGTCGAAGACAACGTGATGCCGGAGATTACGGACGAGTTGGTTAAATCATCGGATTACATCACCCGTCGGGCTGAAATTGCCGCGTTCAACAAAACTTCGCCGATCCTTAAGCGCGGTATTGCGTTAACACCGGTGAAATTCGGGATTTCCTTCACGTTGACACACCTAAATCAGGCGGGGGCTTTGGTGCATGTGTATTCTGACGGCTCCATCCATCTGAACCATGGTGGCACGGAGATGGGGCAAGGGCTTTTCACCAAGGTTGCGCAGGTTGCCGCACAAGTGTTCGGCGTTGGGCTTGATATGGTCAAGATCACCGCGACGGATACGGCGAAGGTGCCCAACACCTCGGCTACGGCGGCGTCATCTGGTGCTGACCTGAACGGTATGGCCTGCAAAGCCGCGTGCGAGACGATCCGCGCACGTTTGGTCGATTTTCTATCTGAGAAGTGGCAGGCGAAACCTGAGCAGATCACGTTCAAAGATGGCATCGTTGGTTACAACGGTAATTCCATGACGTTTGCTGAACTGGCGGCGGCGGCTTATGGTGCACGCATCCAACTGTCTGCTACGGGGTTTTATAAAACACCCAAAATCAAATGGGATCGTTTTGCCGGCAAAGGCCGACCGTTCCTGTATTTCTCTTATGGGGCGGCAGTGACCGAAGTGGTCATCGACACCTTAACTGGGGAGAACCGAATTTTGCGTACAGACATCTTGCATGATGTTGGTCGATCGCTGAACCCTGCGCTCGACATCGGGCAAATCGAGGGTGCTTATGTGCAAGGCGCGGGCTGGTTAACGACGGAAGAGCTGGTCTGGGACGACAAAGGTCGCCATTTGAGCCACGCGCCTTCGACCTATAAAATCCCCGCCTGTTCGGACCGCCCGAAAGAATTCAACGTCGCTCTTTGGGATCGCGGCGAGAATGTCGAGGATACGATTTACAAGTCCAAGGCTGTTGGCGAGCCACCGTTCAACCTCGGCATTTCGGCGTTTCTGGCCCTGTCTGACGCAGTGGCGTCGTGTGGCGATGCCTATCCGGATATGGATGCGCCCGCCACGGCGGAACGAGTGCTGAAAACCGTTGATATGGAAAAAGGCATCACATGGTAACTGGTTTCGACATTTCAGAATTGCGCCAACATATCCGCGACGCGGGTAGGGTGGTACGCGTGGTGATTGTTGAGCATAAGGGCTCCACCCCGCGCGAAACTGGAACGTCGATGCTTGTGACTGAAACCGGACAGGTTGGCACGATTGGCGGCGGGGTGCTGGAGTTTGAAGCGGCCGCTGACGCGCGAAATATGCTACAGACCGATGGCAATTGGCAGCGCGCCTTTAGCAAAATACCGCTTGGTCCAAATCTGGGGCAGTGTTGCGGTGGGTCCGTCAGTTTGCTGGCGGAATGTTACGGCGAAACTGAATTGGCACACCTTGAAACCCTGCAAGGCCCGTTCGTGCGCCCCATAACATCCGGCGAACCTACTGAACTGCCGCTGCCTGTGCAAAAGCACCTGCGCAGCGCGCGTTCGGGCGCAAGTAATACCGCCTTAACTCTTCTTAACGGCTGGTTAATCGAACCGCTGGAAACCCCGCAACAACCTTTGTGGATTTACGGCGCCGGACATGTTGGCCGCGCCTTGGTCACCACGCTTGAAGGTTTGCCGTTTGCCGTTACGTGGGTCGATTCCGCGCGCGATCGTTTCCCGACGAATATTCCACCACATGCCGATATGCTGGTGGCGGCCAACCCTGCCGACGCAGTGGCGTTTGCGCCGGATGATGCGCAGCATGTGGTCCTGACCTATTCCCATTCCATCGATCTTGAGATTTGCTTGCGCGTCCTAAATCGTGCGTTCGGCGGGCTTGGATTGATTGGCTCCGATACTAAACGAACACGGTTCATCAGGCGGTTAACCGAGGCCGGCGCAGATGCGTCGCGTCTTGAATGCCCCATTGGAAACCGTGCATTAGGCAAAGAACCGATGGCGATTGCTGTTGGCGTTACCGCGGGATTGTTGGAACAACTCCGCGTTGAAAAACAAAAAATGAGGGAGGTGAGCGCATGAAGAAGACGCTGCTCGAAATCAAAGGGTTAAGTAAATCTTACCCCGGCGTGAAGGCGAATGATAACATCAGCTTCACCATTCAGGAGGGCGAAATTCACGCGCTGCTGGGGGAAAACGGGGCTGGTAAATCGACGCTCGTCAAAATGATCTACGGTCTGGTGCATCCGGACGAGGGCGACATGCTGCTGCACGGCGAGCATTATATGCCCCATAAACCCAGCGAGGCCCGTAATTTGGGCGTCGGCATGGTGTTCCAGCATTTCTCGTTGTTCGAGGCGTTGAACGTGGCGGAAAACATTATCCTCGGTATGGAAGAAACGATCCCTCGTGCGGAATTGAACGCAAAAATTATCGAGGTCAGCAATGAATATGGCTTGCCTTTGGACCCCAACCGTCTGATCGGTGACTTGTCGGTCGGGGAACGTCAGCGCGTCGAAATTGTGCGCTGCTTGCTGCAAAACCCACAGCTTTTGATTATGGACGAGCCAACATCGGTTCTGACCCCGCAAGAGGTCGAAATCCTGTTCAAAACCTTGCGAAAACTGTCGTCTGAAGGTGTTGCGATCCTTTATATCAGTCACAAACTGGATGAGATCAAAGCGCTTTGTGATCACGCCACGGTACTGCGTATGGGCAAAGTGGTGGATACGTGCATCCCAGCCGAAGAAACTGCGCGCTCCATGGCTGAAATGATGATTGGTGGCGAGTTGTCGATGCCGACTGCACGGGAGTTCACCCCGGGTAAGACGTTGTTGCATCTGGAAAGCCTTACGCTGGAATCGCTTGATCCGTTCGGAACGAGCCTAGCAAATGTCTCGCTGGAACTACGCGCTGGCGAGGTTATGGGAGTGGCCGGTGTGGCTGGTAATGGACAGGATGAATTGCTGCTGGCATTGTCTGGCGAACGCCCGACGGACGCTGGAATGGTCAAACTCAGCGGTGTTGAAATCGGCGGTATGGGGCCGACGACGCGCCGTGCGCTTGGTCTGTTGGCAGCACCAGAGGAACGTCTGGGCCATGCGGCTGCACCCGATATGAGCCTTAAGGAAAACGCGTACTTGAGTGCACGGGTTCGGCAGGGTTTGACCAAATCCGGTTTTACGCTGTTTGGTAAACGCGATGATTTCGCCCGCGAGATTGTTGAACAATTCGATGTCCGCACACCTGGGATCGACAACGCTGCACGCTCGCTTTCTGGCGGAAACCTGCAGAAGTTCGTGATCGGTCGCGAGGTGTTGCAAAAGCCAACAGTGTTGGTTGTGAACCAGCCCACATGGGGTGTTGATGCGGCAGCGGCGGCGGATATCCGCGAAGCGCTGCGTGAACTGGCGGCGAATGGGGCGGCGGTTCTGGTGATCAGCCAAGACCTCGACGAATTGATGGAGATGTCCGACACCTTCGCCGTTCTGGCCGAGGGGCGCATGTCTGAACCGCGTCCTGCTGCTGGCATGACGGTGGAACAAATTGGCCTGATGATGGGCGGTAATCTGGAGGAAAGCGCCAATGCTTAGGTTAGAACCAAGACAACAAGCCTCCAGCACCATGCGGTGGCTGACGCCGATACTGGCGGTCGCAATCACGATGGTAATGGGTGGATTCTTGTTTGCGGCTATGGGCAAAGACCCGTTCGAGGCGATCAAGATCATCTTCCTTGATCCGTTCTTCCATGAAACCTTCGGGCCATATTCCAGATCACAACTTATGGTCAAAGCTGGCCCTCTGATCCTGATCGCAACCGGCCTTAGCATCGGTTTTCGCGCTGGCGTGTGGAACATCGGGGCCGAAGGCCAGTTCGTAATGGGCGCTATTGCTGGCGGGGCCGTCGGCCTTGCGCTTTATCCTGCGGAGGGCATCTGGGTGCTACCGTTGATGACGATCGCGGGTGCACTTGGGGGCATGGCTTGGGCGATGATCCCGGCCTTCCTTAAGATCAAATTCAACACTAACGAAATTCTGGTGTCCTTGATGCTGGTTTACGTGGCCTACAATTTCTTGGCGGCGATGGTGACGGGACCTTTGAAAAGCCCTGATGGTTTTGGTTTCCCTGAATCGCGCAGCTTTACATCGGTCGATAGTACGCATTTGCCGATGATTTATGAGCCGCTTGGGATGCATGCTGGAGTGATGGTGGCGTTAGCCCTCGTTATTGCAGCATACGTTATGATGGAGCGGCACTTGCTGGGTTTCCAGATCCGCCTAACCGGTGAATCGCCTCGTGCTGCGAAATTTGCGGGCGTTAATCCTGCGATCATCGTAGCTGTCACGTTGGGCATTTCAGGTGCACTAGCAGGCATGGCAGGTTTGTTCGAGGTCACAGGGCCTGCGGGTAAACTGACCACCAACTTCCCGGTTGGATATGGTTTCACGGCGATCATCGTGGCATTCCTTGGCCGCCTTAACCCCATCGGCATCGTGCTTGCAGGATTGTTGATGGCCCTGACCTACATCGGCGGAGAGCTGGCGCAATTGTCGTTGGGTATTCCGGCCGCCGCAATCAGCGTGTTTCAGGGGATGATGTTGTTCTTCCTGCTGGCCGTGGATGTTTTTGTTAACTACCGCCTCGTGTGGAAAAAGGAGGTGAAGTGATGGATTTCTCGGCACTTAATCCCGTATCTTTGATGGTCAGCCTGATCATTGCGGCAACTCCCATCCTTCTGGCCGCCGTAGGCGAGCTGGTGGTGGAAAAATCCGGTGTTCTCAACCTCGGGGTTGAGGGGATGATGATTATCGGCGCGATTGCAGGTTTTGCGATTTCGGTCGAAACCGGTAATCCGTGGATTGGCATGTTGGCGGCGATGTTCGCGGGCGCAATTCTGGCTTTGATCTTCGGGTTTATGACGCAGTTTCTGATGTCTAATCAAGTTGCGACGGGTTTGGCATTAACGCTGTTTGGTCTGGGTATGGCGGCGTTATTGGGACAGAGCTATACAGGTATGAAACCGCCATCCACGCCACACCTCAACATTCCGGTGCTAAGTGATTTGCCAGTCGTCGGATCAATCCTGTTTAGCCATGATCCGATGATCTATATGTCCATCGCGCTTGTCACAGGTGTTTGGTACTTCCTTAACCGTACGCGTGGCGGGTTGGTTTTGCGGGCTGTGGGGGAAAACCACGATGCAGCCCACTCGCTTGGTTATAATGTGGTGTTGATCCGTATGGGCGCGATTGCCTTTGGCGGCGCGTGTGCTGGCCTTGGCGGGGCGTACCTGTCGCTGGTGCGTGTTCCGCAATGGACCGAGGGGATGACGGCCGGTGCCGGCTGGATCGCCCTGGCGATTGTAGTCTTCGCTAGCTGGAAACCATGGCGGTTGATTCTAGGGGCCTATCTGTTCGGCGGGGTCACAATCCTGCAATTGAACCTACAAGCCCTCGGAATAGGGATTTCAGCGGCATATTTGTCGATGACACCGTATCTAATTACTATTATTGTGATGGTCATTATATCTGCTGATCGCAGACGGGCCAGCATGAACGCACCGGCCTCTCTCGGTCGGATTTTTCACGCTTCACACTGAGGCAATACTCACGGGTAACATCCCGTAAACGGAGGAAACTTTATGAAGTTTACTACAACACTAGCGGCGGCAGCTGCACTGGCCCTTGGGCTTGGTGGTTCTGCAATCGCGCAAACCAAGGCCGGCTTTATCTACGTTGGCCCAGTAGGCGATCTTGGCTGGTCCTACGAGCACGACCAAGGCCGTCAAGCCGTGGTCGAAGCTTTCGGCGATGCGGTTGAAACCACTTACGTTGAGTCCGTGCCTGAAGGTGCAGACGCTGAACGTGTGATGACCCAGATGGCCCTTGGCGGCGCTGACATCATCTTCACAACATCTTTTGGTTACATGGACCCGACTTTGAATGTTGCGGCCAAGTTCCCGAATGTGAAGTTCGAGCACGCGACTGGTTATAAACGTGCAGACAACGTATCCACGTATTCCGCCCGTTTCTATGAAGGCCGTCACGTGATTGGCCTGATCGCAGGGCGCATGACTGAATCCAACACTGTTGGTTACATCGCTTCCTTCCCGATTCCTGAAGTTGTGCGCGGCATTAACGCGGCATATTTGGCAGCGAAATCGGTTAACCCTGACGTGCAGTTCAAAGTTGTTTGGGTCTACACTTGGTTTGATCCCGGCAAAGAAGCCGACGCGGCGAACGCTTTGATCGAGCAGGGCGCCGACGTAATCATGCAGCACACAGACAGCCCTGCTGCTATGACTATCGCTGAAGAAAAAGGCATCTTCGCCTTTGGTCAAGCATCCGACATGATGCAGTTCGGTCCAACAGCACGCCTATCTTCAATCATTGACAACTGGGGCCCTTACTATGTTGAGCGCGTTAAAGCTGTCATGGATGGCACATGGGCAAGCGTAGACACTTGGGACGGTATTGCACCAGGCATGGTTGAAATCGGTGAATTTTCCGATCGTATTCCTGCTGACGTTCAAGCCGAAGCCCAGGCTGCTTCAGACGCGATTGCTGCTGGTACGTTGCACCCGTTCACAGGCCCGATCAACAAGCAGGACGGTTCTGTTTGGTTGGCGGCCGGTGAAACAGCAGACGACGGCACATTGGCTGGAATGAACTTCTACGTTGAAGGCGTTGAAGGCGAACTGCCGAACTAAGCTAAATGCTTTAAGATTTGGAAAGGCCCGCACTTAATCGTGTGGGCCTTAACTTTTTGGGAAAATGTTCCGGCAGTGGAATTCCAATAGCAGTTACCATGCAAATTTTCGAGATAGTTATTTGCGCGTTTGGTTAAGCATAACTTGCCTATTTGCAACTCTGGTTGGATAGTGAAAGTTGGCAACAATAGACAGCGGTAAAGTAGGTATGAAATTTCTAACTAGCACTGCAGCGGCCGGAAAACCGGATCTAAACAAGATGGCGACATCGGTTGTTCAAAACGGTGGGCCCAACCCTTGGGTGCAATTGTTACAGATTGCTGGGCATATAGTCCGTGGAACTGGCGTAGGAGTGGGAGATTATTACGGCCACGGGCTTTGGATGCGCGACCTCGACCCAGTATTCCGCAAAGAATACGTACCGAAGAGTCGCAAGCTTGCTTACAACCGTGCTTTGAGGATGCAAGAACTAGGCCTTGATAAGGACTTAATCGAAGACAAGATAAGAACAGAAGCCTTTTTGCGAAAACATGGATTTCCTACGTCTCGAACGCTTGCCACATTCGGGGGAAGTGATCCTGCCCCGTCCATTGAAAAACTGAATAGTGTTGACGATATCGTTGCATTCTTGACTAGGCCTGCAAATCCGCCGCTATTTGCCAAACCGCGTAACGGTTCCTTAGCTGTGGGTTCAATTGCCATTCAAGGTATGGCAAGCGATGGAGTGAACTTAGTTCTTACAAATGGAGTAGAAGTTCCGCCCCGCGCGCTGGCAGAAGAAATCGCCTCCGATTGGCCTGCCGGCTATACTTTTCAAGAGCTATACCACAGCGAGGCCACGTTGCAGCGTCACACAGGAAAGGCGATGGCAAGTCTACGGATCGTTACATTGTTGACCGATCGCGGGGTTGAACCGTTTTACGCGGTCATGAAGTTCCCGTCTGCGACTGCCATGCATGACGGCGCGTCACTCAATAAAAGAGCTAAGGCCCACGTAAATCTGCAAGATGGTAAGATTCTTCGTCTTCGCCCTCACAAGCGCCCGCATCTAGGCGACCTAACACATTGGCAAGACAAAGATAATCCGGTTCTCGGTTTCGCAATTCCTCATTGGGATCAGGCAATCGAAATCTGTACCAAGGCGCATGAACTATTTCCGGCTCATGGGATACTGGGGTGGGACGTATTCATCACAGAACACGGGGCCCTAATTAATGAAATTAACGCCAATCCTACCGATGTCTATCAAATGGCTTCGCGGTCGGGCCTGAATAATCCCGATCTAAAACCGATTTATGACCGCGCTGTTGCTTACGCCAAGTCGAAGAATACGGCATCGTGAAGGTGTCATCGCTTTGTGTGAATGTGCAAATGCATGTGTGGTTGATCTGAACTCTTTCATGTTGAAGACGAATTGCTTAACCAAAACAGAGTGCTTTAAAGTATGGAAAGGCCCGCACTTAATCGTGCGGGCCTTAACTTTTTGGGGAACTATTCCGGCAGTGGAATGCCAGAAATGCTAACTGTCCGAGATTTCGAGGGCGTTAGCTTCTAGGCCAAACCAATCGAAAAACCCCAAAAGTTCAGAGCGTACCGCGCGGTGGGCGATTGTTTTCTTTTGTAAATGTCATGCCATCAAGCAGCTCGGTCAATTCTGGGCGCGCGGATGGTCCGTTGGATATAGTAATCAACAAAAGGCTACCGTCGGGGCGAATGACATATGTGCCTGACTCTGCAAACGGGCGATTCGCTTCTGACGCTGACAATGGTTACTTCGCCTCCGCCAAGTTTTGGAAACGACATTTGGTTAAGGATACTACCTGCAACAGGTTTTGGTGTAGAGATGTTAAGCCCTTTCTGGAACACCAGTTTCCTATCTGCCAGAAGTAGTAGTGGCGTTCAACAGATACGGCGCATCAAAACCAAAGATGGCACTTCAGACCCAAGCTATTTGGTGCAGAGAGGTATCACTCGGCAGGAACTGCTGCGTTGCCCCAAATCCGTTTGGCTATGACAAACAGCATTACCATAGCCGATATTTCCAACAGAGAGGATGCAACGAATGGAGCACCCGGTAGGTAGTAAGGGGCATCACTCGATGTGAAATACTTGAAAATGCTGGTCATCGTAATTGGGCTGAGGATCAGCGCGATTCCGGTGACGGAGGCGAAAATGCCTTGCAGCTCGCCTTGTGCATCATCGTCCACCCATTTGGACATGATGCCTTGCAGGGCAGGGCCAGCGACCGCGCCGAGCGCCATCAGCGGCATTAGGGCGAAAAGCATCCAGACTTCGCCGAGGAAAGCCACCAGCAGGAAGACGAAAAAGTTCAAGCCCATGCCCCACATTGCGGTGCGCATTTCGCCCAGTTTTGGGATTATTACGCGGATCATGCCACCTTGGACAACGGCAATAAAGAACCCGAATGTACCAAGCGATGCGCCGATCATTTTGGGCGAGAAGTCGAAGCGCTCGATCGTGTAATAGCTCCAGACGGACGGGTAGACCTGATGCGAAATTGTGAAGACCAGAAATACAGTTACCAAGCTGGCCAAATGCGGGATCTTGCGGATGGAGAGGAGCGCCCCAAGCGGGTTTGCGCGTGTCCAGTCAAAGGCGCGGCGCTTGGATTGCACGAGCGTCTCGGGCAAAATGAAGTAGCCAAGAGTAGCGTTTGCCAGTGCGACCACGGCGGCGGTCATGAATGGCACGCGTGGACCGATTTCACCAAGAAAGCCGCCGATGGCAGGACCGATGATGAAACCAATACCGAAAGCCGCACCGATCAAACCGAAGTTTGCGGCTCGCTTTTCGGGCGTTGAAATGTCTGCAATATATGCGGATGCAGTGGAAAACGTTGCCCCGGCAACGCCGGCGATTACGCGGCCCGCGAACAACCACCAGATCGTACCTGCGAGGCTTAAGAGGATGTAATCCAAACCCATCGCAATCAGCGAAATTAGCAAGATTGGTCGGCGCCCGAAGCGGTCCGACAAGTTCCCCAACGTTGGTCCCGTGAAAAACTGCATCACGGCGTATGTTGTGGCCAGAATGCCCCCCCAAAGTGCAGCCGAGCTGATAGAGCCACCGGTAAGGTCCGTAATCAGGTCTGGCATCACGGGCAGGATCAAACCAATTCCGATGGAATTGAGCATCATAGTGATGATGATAAAGACGAATGGAAGGCGTGCTTTCATCCAGTAGGACTCCTGATTACGAGGCTTGGGCCTCAGCAGGGCCGTTGTCTATCATTAAGGGAGATTGGCGCCAGTTAACAAGCCCCATACGGGGTAGGCGTGGCCTTTATTCCACCGTCACCGATTTGGCCAAGTTGCGGGGCTGATCCACATCAGTGCCTTTTTCGACAGCCGTGTGATAGGCCAGCAATTGTGCTGGAACGGCGTAGACGATCGGGGCGATGAACGGATCGACTTTGGGCATAAGAACTGTGTGCCAGACCCCGCTGGATGCTGTGGCGGCTCCGTCCTCGTCTGTGATTAGTAAAATCTTGCCACCGCGCGCCATGACCTCTTCCATGTTGGATACGGTTTTTTCAAACAATCCGCCGCTGGGCGTGAACACTATCACTGGCACGGAGTCGTCGACCAATGCGATCGGGCCGTGCTTCAACTCGCCACTGGGGAAGCCTTCGGCGTGGATATAGCTTAGTTCTTTCAGCTTCAACGCGCCTTCCATGGCGAGCGGGAATAAAGAACCACGACCAAGAAACAGAATATCTTGCGCTTTAGCCAATTCGCGGCTGGCAATATTCAAATCCGCGCTACTATTGATGGCTTCGCCGATCAGACGAGGGGCGCTCATCAGGGCGTCAATCAAGCGCTTCTCTTCGCTTTGATCAACGGTTCCGTGCTGACGACCCGCCAGAATGGCGAGACAGGCAAGAACTGTTAACTGACATGTAAAAGCTTTGGTTGAGGCAACCGAAATCTCTGGACCAGCCATGATTAGCAAGCTGAAATCGGCCTCCCGACTGATGGAGCTTTCGGCGACATTTACGATTGCGACGATGCTCGCCACTTTGCCTTGAACGTATCGAAGCGCTGCGAGGGTGTCTGCCGTTTCACCTGATTGACTGATGAACATCACACATTCACGGCCATTCATAGGCGGTTCACGATAGCGGAACTCGCTAGCGACGTCGATCTCGACTGGGATGCGCGCGATTTTTTCGAACCAGTATTTTGCGACGGCACAGGCGTAATGTGCGGTGCCACAGGCAACCAGAACGATACGGTCAAACTGGCTGAAATCTATATCGGATTCCGGTAAATTGATGGCCGTGCGTTCGGGGTTAAGGTAGTGCGATAGCGCGAAAGCCGTGACGGAAGGTTGTTCGTGAATTTCCTTAAGCATAAAGTGGCGGTGTTCGCCTTTGTCGACCATTATCTGGTCAACATTCACGACGCGGATGGCGCGATCAGCCGGATTGCCAAGCGCGTCGAATATATCAGCGCCAGCGCGGGTTAGAACAGCGCAGTCACCTTCTTCAAGGTAGGTAATGCGATTGGTAACGGGGGCCAGCGCCATCGCATCAGACCCAATGAACATTTCACCGTCCCCATGCCCAATCGCCAAAGGGGAGCCACGACGAGCGGCGATCAGCAGGTCATCCTCGCCCTCGAACAAGAACGCGAGGGCAAACGCCCCGGTTAGGCGGGCAAGGGTGGAAGCCACAGCGTCTTTCGCGTTTTTTCCCTCGGATATGAAATAAGCGCAAAGGCGGGCGACGACCTCGGTATCCGTCTCGGAACTGAAATTCGCACCTTTGGCGGTTAGTTCGTCGCGTAGTTCGCGGAAGTTTTCGATGATGCCGTTATGCACCACCGCGACCGGTCCGGCGATATGCGGGTGGGCGTTGTTTTCAGTAGCTGAACCGTGTGTAGCCCAACGGGTATGACCAATGCCGATTGTGCCGCTGACAGGGCGTGCTTTTACGACTGCCTCCAACTCGGACAGTTTGCCAACGGCCCGACGGCTAGTGATCGCACCACAATCCAGCGTTGCAATTCCGGCGCTGTCATAGCCACGATATTCAAGACGACGAAGGGTTTCGATAATGCTCGGGGAAGCTTCGGATTTCCCCAATACGCCAATAATTCCACACATGCTATGTTCCTGCCTAAATAAGAGGCTTCTATCGAGCCTTCGGGGAAACTCTATGCCGCCCGTCGGCGTAGGTTTCAATCTCTAATCTAGGGTTGAAACACGTCTGACACAATGTGTGAAGCCCTCCCCAATTCGGGAAGGGCTTGGTTTGTTAGGCGGCGGCTGAGGCTTCCGGACCAAAGCGGCCATAGAAGCTTTCGCCTTTTTCGGCCATTTCCCGCAACAAGGCGGGGGCTGCGAAGCGTTCGCCGCAAGTTTCTGCCAGATGATCACAGATTTCGACGGCTTTGGCGGCCCCCAGAATATCCAGCCAGCTGAACGGACCACCGGACCAAGGCATGAAGCCCCAACCAAGGATCGCACCAACATCGCCTTCGCGGATGTCTTCCAGCACACCTTCTTCAAGGGCGCGAACCGCCTCCAACGTTTGCACCATCGCGAGGCGATGTTTTACGTCGGTGAAATCCGGTTGATCGTCGGCATGCGGCCAGTTTGTCTCCAGACCTTCCCAAAGACCGGTCCGCTTGCCTTTTTCATTATAGTTATAAAAACCGGACAGGGATTTTCGGCCAAGGCGACCTTCGTCAAACAGCTTGAACAGAACCTCGTCGGCGCTGTCGTTATAGGTGTCACCCATAGCCTCTTTCGTGGCTTTGGCGATCTTGACGCCAAGATCAATCGAAGTTTCGTCGTTCAACTGCAACGGCCCCAACGGGAACCCAAGCTGTTTGGCGGCGTTCTCGATTACCGACGGGTTAACGCCTTCGCGTACCATCGTTAGTCCTTCGTTGATGTATGGAATGATACAACGATTGGCATAGAAGAACCGCGCATCGTTTACCACGATTGGTGTCTTGCGGATCTGGCGCACGAAATCGAGGGATTTGGCAACAGCTTTATCGCCCGTCTTTTCACCTTTGATGATCTCTACCAAGGCCATGCGATCAACGGGGCTAAAGAAGTGGATGCCGATGAAGTTTTCATCGTTCCGGCTGGCCTTCGCCAGTTCGCTGATCGGCAGGGTGGAGGTGTTGGTGGCGAAAATTGCGCCCGAACCCAGATGCGCTTCGGCCAGTTTGGTCACCTCGGCTTTGACGCCAACGTCTTCGAACACGGCCTCGACGATAAGATCACAGCCTTTCAGGGCAGCGTAATCGGTCGTGGCAAGAACGCGCCCCAGAACCACAGCGGCTTTTTCCGGCGTTGTCTTTTTGCGCTTGATCCCGCCTTGCAAGATACCTTCAACATGGGCTTTGCCCTTGTCAGCGGCAGCTTGCTCGCGATCCATCAGAACTACTTCAATGCCCGCCATGGCCGACACATACGCAATCCCTGCGCCCATCATACCTGCGCCAAGAATGCCAACCTTCTTCACGGATTGGTCTTCGACGTCAGGCCGCACAGCACCTTTTTCAAGCGCGGTTTTGTTGATGAACAATGAGCGGATCATAGCCGAAGAACTCGGGTTCATCAGAACCTTGGTGAACCAGCGCGCCTCGATTTTCAGTGCCGTGTCGAAAGGCACTAACGCGCCCTCATAAATCGCTGACAGCATTGCTTTGGCTGCAGGATAAACGCCTTGCGTCTTGCCATGCACCATCGCAGAGGCGCCAACAAACATCATGAAGCCTGCCGGATGATACGGCGCGCCGCCCGGGAATTTGTACCCTTTGGCATCCCATGGTTTCAAAATGTCAGCGTTCGTAGCGTTCAGAACCCATTCCTTGGCGCGCGCCAAAAGTTCATCCGCAGGAACAACTTCATCGATCACACCGGCCGCTTTGGATTTGGTCGGCGGTAACATTTTGCCTTCCAGCAACAATGGCGAGGCCGCCATAAGTCCAAGCATGCGGATCAGGCGCGTAGTGCCACCAGCACCGGGAAAAATCCCGAGTAGAATCTCCGGCAAGCCAACCTTGGCCTTCGGATTATCCGCCACGAAGCGACGATGACAAGCCAAACCGATTTCGGTGCCGATACCAGCCGAAGTGCCGGGGCTGGCCCATGCAACAGGCTTGCCGCCTTTGTTGGTCTTGGCGTCCATTCCGGCGCGCTCAAGTTTGCGCAGAATGTGGTGGCCGGACATGGTGAAATCGAACAAGCCTTGGGCTGGGTTGTCACCCGCTTCAGCGCGGATTGTGCTTAGAACGTTAAGGTCCATGCCGCCTGCGAAATCTTTCTTCGCCGAGGTCACGATGATCCCTTTAACAGCATCATCCGCCAGCGCATCGTCAACCATGCTGTCGAACTGGGCAAACCCGTCGCGAGACATAACGTTCATGGATTTATCCGGCACATCCCACGTGATCGTGGCCACACCGTCTGCATCTACTGCGTATTTAAAATCTTTAGTCATGATCTAAGTCCTTATACGCGTTCAATAATAGTCGCCGCACCCATACCGGATGCAACACAAAGGGTGGCCAGCGCTGTGCCCTTGCCGGAGCGTTCCAGCTCGTCCAAGGCCGTGCCGATGATCATCGCACCAGTTGCGCCCAACGGGTGACCCATGGCAATCGCGCCACCGTTGACGTTGATGTCGCTGTGGCTGACGTTGAAGGCCTGCATGAAGCGCAGAACAACGGCGGCGAAGGCCTCGTTTACTTCAAATAAGTCGATGTCGGGTATGCTCATGCCTGCATCACGCAAGATTTTTTCCGTTACCGGAACGGGACCGGTCAGCATGATCGTCGGGTCCGTGCCGATCTTGGCCGTCGCACGGATTAACGCACGAGGTTTCAAACCATGTGCTTCGCCGAATTCCTTGGAACCAACGAGGATCGCAGCTGCGCCGTCCACAATACCGGAGGAATTGCCAGCGTGATGCACGTGGTTAATCTTCTCTAGATGTGGGTACTTCATCATGGCAATGGCGTCAAATCCGGGCATGATTTCACCCATTTCCTTGAACGCAGGACGCAAACCACCAAGCGATTGCATGTCTGTCTGCGGGCGCATGTATTCGTCTTTATCCAGAATGGTCAGGCCGTTTTGATCCTTGATCGTTACGACAGATTTGTCAAATCGACCCTCATCCCAAGCGATTTTCGCACGCTTTTGGGATTCAACAGCGTAGGTATCAACGTCATCACGGCTAAAGCCATATTCCGTGGCTATAATATCGGCCGAAATACCTTGTGGTACGAAATACGTTTTCATCGCCAGCTCAGGATCAACAGCAATCGCCGCACCATCTGCACCCATGGCCACGCGGCCCATCATCTCGACCCCGCCAGCAACATAGCCACTTCCGGCGCCACCACGAACCTGATTGGCAGCGATATTGGTCGCCTCCAGCCCACTGGCACAAAAGCGGTTAATCGACAGCCCCGGCACGCTTTCGGCATAATCCGACAGCAGAACGGCGGAACGCGCAAGACAACCGCCTTGCTCCATTACTTGGGTTACGTTGCCCCAAATTACATCTTCCAGTGCAGTAGTGTCCAGATTGTTGCGGGTGGCCAGTTCATTCAGAACATTGGCAGAAAGCCGCACCGAGGTCACCTCTTGCAACGAGCCATCTTTGCGACCCTTGCCACGTGGGCTGCGGATTGCGTCATAAATATAAGCTTCGGTCATACTCTTGTCCTTCAATTTCAGGCGCGGTCCGCAGGGGATCCGGGCATCAGGTCATACGGGTGCTTCCAGCCGGGTTGATCGGCAATACGGTCAAGCCATGCGTCAATGTTAGGGTAGTCTTCGCGATCAAATCCAAAGGGTTCAGGGTAATATAGATACCCGCAGCAGGATATGTCTGCGTTTGTAATTTCGTCACTCACCAGCCAATCGCGCCCCTCAAGGGCGGCATTTAGCGTCGCGTAGGCGGCTTTCAGGCGGCCTTGCATAAAGCCGATCACTTCAGCAGGGCGTTTGTCTTCGGGCAGGTAGTTCATGAGAAAACGGGTCATGCCAGCCTGCGATGAAAGCTTGTGGTTGTCCCACAATACCCACCGCAAAATCTCGCGGCGCTCGTCAGATGTTCTACCACCCAGTTTACCCGATTTTTCAGCAACGTAATCCTGAATAGCGCCGGACTGCGACAAGGTTAGATCCCCGTCAACCAACGTCGGCACTTCGGCCATAATATTCACATCGCGGTATTCATCGGTGCGCGAACCGCCTTTGAAAAAATCAACATAGACGGGTTCCCAATCGACACCGGCAATCGCCATCGACAGCGCGGCTTTGTAAGCGTTTCCGCTTTCGCCAAAGCAGTAAAGTTTCATTGTCATCTTAACACTCCCGATTTTATTCTATGTAAGGATTGAGTATTTTTGCAAAAGAGAAGCCGATTTTTACATCCTTTGTTAACCATGTCGCACCTACCATAGGCTTGCGGTACAGGCTGGAGAGCCGATGGCCGTCAAATGAGAAGTCGCCTCTGCTCGTTATGCGTTAGCACATGGGTGGAGGCGCATTCTCGATTTCTCTTTTGTTCAAATACTCCCGCCGGAGGCGGAAAAGTTAGGTTTTCTTTACTTAAAATCCCTTGCGATCAGTTCTTTCATTATTTCGTTGGTGCCGCCGTAAATCCGTTGCACGCGGGCGTCGGTCCACATTTCGGCGATGGGGTATTCGGTCATGAAACCGTATCCACCGTGCAGTTGCAGGCATTCATCCAGTACTTGGCACTGCAAATCCGTTAACCAGTATTTGCTCATCGCCGCGGTTTCCACGGTCAGTTCGCCGCGCAGGTGGGCGGTGATGCAGCTGTCAAGGAAGGTGCGAGCCACCACGGTATTCGTCTTGGCTTCGGCCAATTTGAATCGTGTGTTCTGGAACTGGGTCAATGGGCCGCCGAAGGCCTCGCGGGTTTTGCAGTATTCAATCGTCAGGGCCACGCCGCCTTCCATCGCGCCAACAGCGCCGCAGCCGATTATCAGGCGTTCTTGGGGGAGTTGCTTCATCATCTGATAGAAGCCTTGGCCTTCTTCGGTGCCCAGTAGGTTTTCAGGTGGGATTTCGACATTGTCGAAGAATAGCTCGGATGTGTCACCGGCTTTTAAGCCGATTTTGTCGAGGTTGCGGCCGCGGGTGAAACCTTCCGCGCCCTCCGTTTCGACCATAATCAGGGAAACACCTTTGGCTTTTTCCGTCGGGTCCGTCTTACAAGCCACCAAGATCAAGTCGGCGTGTTGGCCGTTGGTTATGAATGTTTTGGAGCCGCTCATTTTGTAAACATTGCCGTCCAGAACCGCCCGCGTCTTGATGCTTTGCACATCGGATCCGGCAGATGGTTCGGTCATTGCCAAAGCGCCGACCAGCTCGCCTGTTGCCATTTTTGGCAGCCAGCGTTGTTTCTGATCCTCGGTGCCGTATTCCAAAATATAATGCGCGACGATACCGGAATGGATGCCGTTGCCCCAGCTTGCCAGATTGGCGCGGGCCGCTTCCATATAGATCACTGCGTCATGGCCAAAATCGCCACCTGCGCCGCCATATTCTTCGGGGATGGAGGCGCAAAGCAAGCCAAGCTCACCAGCCTCTAGCCACGTGTCTTTATCCATCTCGCCTTGATCTCGCCATTTCGCGAGCTTAGGCGTCCATTTTTCAGCAATGAACTGCGCGGTCATTTCCTCGAGCATCTTATGCTCGTCTGTCATCCATTCGGACTTAAGATTGTTAAACGTCATTTTTTCATTCCCTCTGCGACTGGTGCGCCGTATTCCGCGATAAATTCGTCGAAAACCGCGGCCAGCTTGTCAGCGTCGGCGTATTCATCGAGGTGTTCCAGAAGAACGGTCAACAGATAGTTGTTCCCCAGACCGTATTCGGCGTTCAAAGCGCGCAGGCGCTCGTAAGCCGGTTCGGTCAGGTTCATCGAGCGACGAACCGGTAGGGGAAGACGTTTACCCATTAAAATGCCTCGGCAGCTAGCCCCATGACGGGCTCCGCACCAGAAGTGATACGAGCCAAACGAAGGGCGGTTTCCGGTAGTGATCTAGCCATATAGTAGCGACCCGTGGCAAGTTTGGTTTCGTAGAACGCCACGTCACTAGCACCCGCAGTCAACGCGTCCTGCGCGGCTTTGGCCATACGGGCCCACATTAAACCCAGCGCCACATGACCGAAGAGGTGCATAAAGTCGGACGAACCGGCCAATGCCGCGTTCGGGTTCTTCGGGGCCTCGGACATGAAGTACATTGCTGCGGCCTGCATATCTTTGGCGGCGGCCTTCAATGGATCGAGGAAATCGGCCTTGAGCGATGTTTCCCCTTCGTTTTCCTTGATGAACGTTTTGGTGAGGTCGAAGAAGGCCAATACATGCTTGCCACCATCGCTGGCCAATTTACGCCCAACCAGATCGAGCGCCTGTACGCCATTTGCACCCTCATAGATCATTGCGATACGGGCGTCGCGTACGAATTGGGAGGCACCGGTTTCTTCGATATAACCATGTCCGCCGTAAAGCTGTTGGGCTTGGACTGTCATGTCGAAGCCTTTGTCTGTGAGGAAACCTTTGATGACTGGCGTCATAAGGGATAGCAGCCCTTCCGCATCGGCATCGTCAGCCAAGTCGCCAGCGTCCAGCAATGTTGCGCCCCAGAGGATGAATGCGCGGCCGCCCTCGACGAAGGATTTTTGTTCCATCAAAGACCGGCGAACGTCCGGATGCACGATCAGCGGATCCGCTGGGCCGTCAGGGTTTTGAATGCCGGTTACATCACGCCCTTGAAGGCGTTCGCGTGTGTAACCCAGCGCGTTCTGATATGCGACAGACGCCTGTGCAAGCCCTTGTAGCCCGACACCCAAGCGGGCGCCGTTCATCATTGTGAACATGGCGCGAAGGCCTTTATGTTCTTCGCCGACCAGATACCCTTCAGCTTCGTCATAATTCATCACGCAAGTGGAATTTCCGTGAATGCCCATTTTCTTTTCGAGGTTCCCGCAAACAACACCATTGCGGTTGCCCAAAGAACCGTCTTCGTTGACGATGAACTTTGGCACGATGAACAGCGAAATACCTTTTACGCCATCCGGTCCACCCGGAATTTTCGCCAAGACCAGATGGATGATGTTATCCGCCATATCGTGCTCACCCGCAGAGATGAAAATCTTCTGGCCAGTGATTTTATATGTACCGTCGCCCGAAGGTTCCGCCTTGGAACGCATCAAGCCCAGATCGGTGCCACAATGTGGTTCGGTCAGGTTCATTGTGCCGGTCCACTCGCATGTGACCATCTTGGGTAAGAACGTTGCTTTTAATTCATCAGAGCCGTGCGTGTGGATTGCTTCGTAAGCGCCGTTGGTTAAACCTTGGTACATGTTGAAGGACAGGTTCGCTGATACAAGCATTTCGGTTACCGATGCGCCCAGAACGTATGGCATGCCTTGTCCGCCGAATTCAGGATCGGCACCAAGCCCGGTCCATCCGCCATCGCGCACGATGTCAAATGCTTCTTTGAAACCTGTCGGGGTGTGAACGACGCCGTTTTCCAGCGTGCAACCCTCGGTGTCGCCAACGGTGTTTAGGGGGGTCAGCACGTCGCGGGCGATTTTGCCGGCTTCTTCCAGAATGGCACCTGTGAAATCGCGGTCCAATTCGTTGTAACCGGGTGTGGCACTTTCATGCACCTGTAAAACTTCGTGCAGAACAAACTCGAGGTCTTTCAGCGGCGGTGTGTAGGTTGGCATATTCGCATTCCTTTATTCAGCAGCAAGCTTGACGCCACGGTCAGCGAGGACCGTCTCGCCCCATTGCAGTCGGTCTCTGAGATCGGCGATGGCTTCGGTTAGCTCTTCGCGCTGGGTTTCCATGTCGCGGAGGCGCTCAAGCCCAAGTTCATAAGTTTTGGTCAACTGCGTGGTTTGTTGATCGCCCAGCGAATAGAGGTTCAGCAATTGCCGAATCTCTTCCAGGCTGAAACCAAATCGTTTGCCTTGCAGGATCAGTTTAAGGCGGGCGCGGTCACTTTTGATGAACAGGCGTTTTTGACCTTCACGGATCGGAAAGATCAGCTCCTTCGCCTCGTAAAATCGCAAAGTCCGAGGTGTCACGCCATATGACTCGCACATCTCGCCTATCGTCATCATCGAATCTGTCATGACTGCCTCCTTTGGTTGACGTTAACGTAAGGTGGAGGGTATCATAAATCAAGTGAAGTTGACGTGAAGGTACGGTGACGTGGCGTCAGTCCAGAGCGTCGAGCGAGTCCTGTGTCAGCTGGCGCAGGCGCGTCAGTTCGCAGGAAATTTCTTCAAGTTCAATCCGACGCTGTTCGAGCTGGGTAAGCTGGTCTGTAGACATCTGAACCCAGCGTTCCATTTGGCTGCGGTTCTGATCGTTTAGATCGTATAGTTCCAGCCATTGGCGAATTTCTTCCAGCGAAAACCCGAATTTGCGACCTTGACGGATCAGCTTAACGCGTGCTCTTTCGGTTGCGCCATATTGCCGGGTGCGGCCAACTTTGGCCGGAGAAATCAGTTCAAGATACTCGTAATAACGCAATGTACGCGGTGTTACATCGAACAGCGCGCACATTTCTTTTAGCGTTAGAGTTTCTTCGGACATTGCGTCACCCCTTTTGCCCTATATTGAGCAAAGGGGCGAGGGTTTGCAATCACAAGAATGCGTTTGGAGCAAAGAAATAGAACCCATAGGCCAGAATTACGGCCGGAACGGTGCTATAAATCGTCGCCATCACAGCCGCTTTGGGATTAAGGGCAATTGCTGGGAACAGCGCATCGCCGTCATTCGATATGGCATTACCCATCAAAGCTGCAAAAGGAATTAAGCCGTTAATGTAAAGCGTCGTAACCAGAACTTGTGGTCCACACCCTGGGATAAGGCCGATAATCACACCCATCAGCGGCAACTTTATTGAACCAGTTCACGAAATATCCGGACAAAACCCCAACTACGAGCGAGGTTGGAAGGACAACCGCGGCAACATCGGGCCGTGTCGCAATCAACAGAAACGCTGCGTCACCCATTGTCGCAGTCAACGCGGCGACGACCGCGCCAAAGCCTACATTACCGGACGAATAGGCCGCCACCACAACAACCGCGCCACCGCAACCGGGTGTTGCGCCGAGCAGGGCGGAAAGTGGTACTTGCCACCCTTTGGAATTCCGCAGTGCAGAGCCAAGGTTGAAGTTGAACACGCGTTCAGCCCCGTAAAAGATCAACAAAGTCGTTGCTACAAAGGCGCTTACCTGCACGTAGGCATCTGTCATCAACGCTCTGGTCAGAGCGCCCAACTCGCCTGGATAGACCGCCAAGACCATCATTATCAGAAATACAGGTAACCGTTTGGCTTTGAATGGGCCAATTTTTTCGGGCCACAAAGTAGGGGTATTTGTGGTGGTAATTGTTGGGTGCATTGAGCGGGAACCTTGCAGTTGCGAGCTATTCTCATTTGCAATGCAGGAATATGGCTGGCAATAGCAAGAGAAAATGTTCAGAGTCATCTAAACTAATTCTAACTCGCCGAGGGATCCCATGACCAAAATCACCGCAGCACAGCGTCGCAAGATGGCCGAGCAGTTCATATCCATGATCCCCCATTCACAAGATCTTGGAATGGCACTCGAAGATTTGGGGGAAGGGGCGGCGGAGATGTCGATCCAATACGATCCTCGATTTGTAGGCGATCCTGACACGGGCGTTTTGCACGGCGGCGTTATCACGGCGTTGCTTGATACATGTAGTGGTGCTGCCGTTTCCAGCCACCCGTCAGTGTTCGAAGCCACAGCAACCATTGATTTGCGGATCGATTATATGCGTCCCGCCACCCCCGGCCAACGTATTTTGGCCAAGGCCAAGTGTTACCGTGTAACCAAATCTGTGGCGTTCGTGCATGCGAAAGCATACGATGAAAACGAGGTGGATCCGGTTGCTACCGCAGCTGGCGCCTTCACCGTTGGAAGCCCAAAAAAGGAGGGTGCATAATGTCGCGACCAAAACCCGAACCTGTACAGGTGATAAAGCAACGCCGCGATCACGCGCTAAACAAGCTGGCTGGAAACGTGCCGTATATCCAGCATTTGGGCGTCAACTTTGATCGCCGTGGGGATGAGCTGACGGCGAATCTGCCGTTCTCCGAAAGTCTGATTGGAAATCCGTTTCTGCCAGCCATTCACGGGGGGGCGACTGGAGCGTTTCTGGAAATTGCCGCAGTAATGGAATTGATGTGGTCGATCGTCTGGCAGCAAATGGAAAGCGGTGGCGCCGCTGCCGAAGCAATCGAGCGTGGGGAATTTCCCGCTATGCCCAAAACCATCGACTTCACTGTGGATTATCTACGCACGGGCTTACCGCGTGACGCCTATGCACGGGCACGGGTGAACCGGTCTGGCCGCAGATATGCCTCCGTGCACGTGGAGGCATGGCAAGATAACAAAACTAGGATTTTCGCACAGGCTACGGGTCATTTTCTGATGCCGGAACTGATTACCTAAATGAATTCAGCCGAGATCACACACCGCCGCGTCCTGAACGTGGCCATTCCGATCGTGATCTCCAATGCGACATATCCAATCTTAGGGGCTGTTGATACCGGCGTTGTCGGGCAACTTGGGGATGCAGTTCCTATCGGCGCGGTGGGCATCGGAGCGATCATCCTTTCGGGGCTTTACTGGATTTTCGGGTTCCTGCGGATGGGAACATCCGGCCTTGTCGCGCAGGCGCGCGGGGCTGGCGATGTGTCCGAAACGAAGGCGATATTTATTCGCGGCATGATCATCGGAATCACTGCCGGTCTGGTGATTTTCGCACTACAGTTCCCGCTGTTTTGGGGGGCATTCCAGATTGCGCCGGCCAGTAGCGAAGTCGAGGCTCTGGCGCAGAGTTACATGGAAATCCGTATCTGGGGTGCGCCCGCTGCGATATCGCTGTACGCCATTACCGGCTGGCTGATCGCGATGGAACGCACTCGATCGGTCCTGCTGTTGCAACTTTGGATAAATGGCGTGAACGTGGCGCTGGACCTGTGGTTCGTGCTGGGGCTGGACATGGGCGTGGAGGGCGTCGCGATTGCTACGCTGGTCGCGGAATGGACAGGGCTGGCTGTTGGTCTTTGGCTTTGCCGTCGGAATTTTGTAGGCGGCGATTGGCGCAATTGGACGCGGATATTCGATCGCGTGCAAATTCGCCGTATGGCGAGCGTCAGCGGCGATATCATGATGCGCTCCATGTTGCTGCAAGCTAGCTTCATGTCCTTCCTGTTTATCGGCGCGAAAATGGGGAATGTAACGCTTGCCGCTAACCAGATATTGCTGATCTTTGTCGATATCACCGCATACGCCCTCGACGGTTTCGCGTTCGCGGCCGAAGCGTTGGTCGGGGGCGCTGTCGGGGCCAAAAACCGTGCAGACCTGCGCCGTGCCGCCATTTTGTCCAGCCAATGGGGCTTAGGCGGAGGGGTTCTATTGACGGGGGTGTTCCTGCTGTTCGGCCCCGCCATAATCGATTTGATGACCACCGCACCGGACGTTCGGATTGAGGCGAAATCATATTTATGGTGGATGGTCATTTTTCCGCTCATCGGTCTGCCAAGCTGGATGTTCGACGGAATATTTATCGGCGCCACCCGTACGCGCGACATGCGCATCGCTATGCTGCAATCCACCGCCGTATATATTGTGATGCTATTCGCGCTTGTGCCCACCATGGGCAATCATGGATTGTGGCTGGCATTAATGGTTTTCGGTATGACAAGGGCGCTAACGTTGTGGCGGTATTATCCGGCATTAGAAGCAACGGCGGACGCCTAAAGGATGCGCAGAACCGAACTTGGTGGCCGCCCGAGCGAGGCTTTGCCGTTGTGGAAAACCACTGGGCGTTCAATCAGGATCGGGTGCTCTGCCATAGCGTTGACCAGGTCGGCTTCGCTGGCGTTCGCCAATTCAAGTTCCTTATAAAGGCTTTCGCCGGAACGGATCAGCTGGCTGGCGTCGATTTTCAATAATGCCAAAGTGTTGCGAATTTCGCCTTGGCTGGGTGCGACTTCCAGATACATTACGACCACAGGGGAGAACCCCTTGTCTTCCAGTATCGCCAGCGTTTCGCGTGATTTGGAGCACCGTGGATTATGCCAGATTATCGGTTGTGTCATTGCCATTCCTCGCGTTTGGTGCCGACGGCATCGGCGACATTGTTGAAGCCATCACGGGCCAGAAGATCGTCCAGCCCGCGTGCTATATCGCCAGCCAAGCCGATGCCTTTGTAAACCATGGCGGTGTAAAGCTGTACCGCGCTGGCACCTGCCTGAATTTTGGCATAGGCTTGTTCTGCCGACGCGATGCCGCCAACTCCGATCAGTGGCAATTTGCCGTCGGTCAGGGCTGAAATCTGCGCCAGAATGCGGGTGGATTTTTCGAATAACGGCTGACCAGAGAGGCCTCCGGCTTGGGCTGCATGGGCGCTCAACAGACCGTCGCGCGACAGTGTTGTGTTTGTGGCGATGATACCGGATATACCAGTGGAGATTGCCACATCTGCGATATCCTCCAGATCTTGTGGTTCAAGATCAGGGGCGATTTTCAGGAATATGGCTACGGGTTTTTCCAGCGCAGCATTGGCCGCCATGACCCCCGCCAACAATCCTTCAAGCGCAGCCTTACCTTGTAAATCGCGCAGCTTTTCGGTGTTAGGGGACGACACATTCACTGTTGCGAAATCGACGTGCGGGCCGCAGGCGGTCAGGACCTTGGCAAAATCCTCAGCCTTGTCGGTACTGTCCTTATTAGCCCCGAGGTTGATCCCCAGAACACCGCTGTCCGGTCGGCCAGCCAGACGCCCTGCGATCAAATCCATGCCTTGATTGTTAAACCCGAAACGGTTGATCGCGGCATTGTCGGCGGTCAGCCGGAACAGTCGCGGCTTGGCATTTCCCGCCTGTGCGCGCGGAGTCGCGGCGCCTACTTCGATAAAGCCGAAGCCGGACGCCAGCAAAGGCGCAATCGCCTCGGCATTTTTGTCAAAGCCTGCGGCCAACCCGACGGGATTGGGCAACGACATCCCCGCAAGCGTTGTCGCCAAACGGGGTGAAGTTACGGGGCCGGGTGTCGGGACCATGCCCAATTTTAACGCCTTGATGGACAGGCCGTGCGCCACTTCCGGATCCAGAAGATGCATCAAAGGCAGGCCGAGTTTCTGCACAGCGGTCTTCACAACATACCCTCCGGAAATACATGTTCGTCACCATCAAGCGGCAAGGGTTTAACCCATGCAATATCGTCCATCCGCAACATTCGATAGAGATGTGGAAACAAAGCGCCGCCGCGCGAGGGTTCCCATTTCAACTTGTCACCAAGTGTATCGGGATCGAGTGCCAGAATTTGCAGGCCTTCAATACCGCCAAAATACTTGGAAACCGTTTCGGCGACCTGTGCGCCAGTTGAGATGTGAATATAGCCATCGGCCAAATCGATTGGGGCGCCGAGCGTTTCGCCCGCGGCCTCAAAGGCGGCCCACTCGTCCGCACGGAATATCTTGTAAATCATCATGGGGTTTGAATGCGCCAACACCGTGTGAAGGTCAACCCGTAGGGCAGGGTTAACGTCGCCTTACACCAACCCTTCGGATTTCGCCCAAGCCATCGTTGCGTCCAATGCATCTTCCATCGGGGCGAACATTTCGTCCAGTTCATCGGCTGTGATAATCATAGGTGGACAGAATACGATGCTGTCTATCACTGCGCGCACGATCACGCCGCGTTCGACCAGCTCAGCCGCCATTCGTGCGCCAACTTTTCCAGCCGGTGCAAACCCGCCAGCAGTTCTATCTGGCGACATTTCAAGCGCGCCCATCAGCCCGAGGCAGCGGTATTCGCCAATCAGCGGGTGTTCTGCCAATCGTGCCAGATGCGCCTCGAATTTTGGTGCGAGGCTTTGGACGTGGCCAACGATATTGCGGCGTTGGTAAATCTCCAACGTTTTTACGGCTACTGCACAGCCCATCGGGTGGCCGCCGTATGTGAATCCGTGGCCAAAAGTGCCGATTTTGCCGGAGTTCGTTTCGATCACGTCGGCCATGTCCTGATTTATTGCCACCGCTGAAAGGGGCGCGAAGCCGGCTGTCAGCTGTTTTGCCATCGACATGGATGTGGGCTTCATGCCCAGTTTCTGGGAACCGAACCATTCACCTGTACGGCCAAAGCCGCAGATCACTTCGTCAGCGATAAGCAGGATGTCGTATTTCTCTAACACATGCCCGATCGCCTCGAAGTAGCCCTGCGGCGGGACGAGCACGCCGCCAGCGCCCATAACGGGTTCAGCGATGAAAGCGGCGACAGTTTCCGGCCCCTCCATAATGATTTGCGCCTCAAGTGCGGCAGCAAGGCGGTCGGAGTAGGCCAGTTCGCTTTCGCCGGCTTCGGCCTCTTTCCAGTGGTGAGGGGTCGCTGTGTGCAAAATCCGGTCCACCGGTAGGTCAAAATCGGTGTGATTATATGGAAGGCCTGTCATTGACGCCGAGACAATCGTCACCCCGTGATAGCCTTTCTTGCGACTGATGATTTTTTTCTTCTCGGGCCGCCCTAGCGCATTGTTATAATACCAAATCATCTTGATCTGGGTTTCATTCGCCTCGGACCCCGAGGATTGATAGAATACCCGTGCCATGCCTGGCGCTAGTTCTTTGATCTTCTCTGCCAATTCCACCGCTGGTTCGTGGGATTTGTTCCCGAACAAGTGGTAGTATGGCAGCTTGGCCATCTGTTCTTGGGCGGCTTCGACTAACTCTGTGTCGCTGAAACCAAGGCCCGCACACCATAGGCCAGCCATCGCTTCGATATACGGGCGGCCGGTGTCATCAAACACGCGCACCCCTTCGCCACGCGTGATAATTTGCAAGCCCGTTTCCCGTAATGCTGGAGAGTTGGCGTACGGATGCAGAAGCGCTTCTAGGTCGCGGGTATGGGAATTCGGCAGGGGTTTGGTCATCGGCTTGCCTCGAAAGTTGAAAATTTTCTAGAGCCTAGGATTGGCCCAACTAATCGTCAATTCAATTGAGTAGAGTGAAACGATTTATTCGAAGTTTGTGGTCTAGTCGTTTGCACGACTCGCTAACATACTGTTTACTTACGCTCGTATTTCAATTCGGAGGGAATCATGAAAACATCACGTATACTTATGGCTGCATCGGCGCTGGCAATGTCTGCCACCGGCGCTCTAGCCGATTTTAATCTAACAGTTTTACATACGAACGACTTCCACGCGCGTTTTGAGCCAATCAGCAAGTATGACTCCGGTTGTTCTGCTGAAGACAACACCGAGGGTAAATGCTTTGGTGGATCCGCGCGTCTGGTAACAGCTGTCGAGGCCGCGAGAGCCCGTGCTGAAAACTCCATTCTTGTTGACGGCGGCGACCAGTTTCAGGGCACGCTGTTCTACACTTACTATAAAGGTAAGCTGGCAGCCGAGATGATGAACAATATGGGCTACGACGCGATGACCGTGGGTAACCACGAATTCGACGATGGCCCCGAAGTTCTTCGTGGCTTCATGGATGCGTTAGACTTCCCAGTGCTAATGTCTAACGCTGATTTCTCGGACGAGCCTCTTTTGGCTGGCAAATTGCAAAAATCCACAGTGCTTAATGTTAACGGCACGTTGGTTGGCTTGATCGGTCTTACACCACAAGACACAGACGAACTGGCAAGCCCCGGCAAAAACGTCAGCTTCAGCGATCCATCCGAAGCTGTGCAGCAGCAGGTTGACGCGCTGACAGGTGCGGGCGTTGGTATTATCGTCGTTCTGTCACACTCCGGTTACAACACGGATCAGGAAGTTGCAGCTAATACAACTGGCGTAGATATCATCGTTGGTGGTCACTCCAACACGTATCTGTCGAACACATCCGATCGTGCAAAAGGACCATACCCGACCATGGTTGGCGACACAGCGATTGTTCAGGCGTATGCCTACGGCAAGTTCCTTGGTGAGCTTAACGCGACATTCGATGACGCAGGCAACCTGATTTCAGCATCTGGCGAGCCGCTGGTAATGGATGGTACTGTTACTCAGGATGCGGGCACTGTTGCACGTATTGCCGAAGCTGCCGAACCACTTGACGAAATCCGCAACAAAGTTGTGGCTTCGACCGCTGCCGCAATTAACGGCGAACGCGATAGCTGCCGTGCGGTGGAATGCGAAATGGGCAACCTGATTGCTGATGCGATGGTTGCACGTGTTGCCGACCAAGGCGTCACAATTGCAATCCAGAACGGTGGCGGTATTCGTGCCAGCATCGACGCAGGCGAAGTGACCATGGGCGAAGTTCTAACGGTTCTGCCGTTCCAGAATTCGCTGGCTACAATGCAGTTGACAGGTGCGAATGTTATAGCCGCTCTTGAAAATGGTGTTAGCCAGGTTGAAGACGGCAAAGGTCGTTTCGCACAGGTCTCCGGTCTTCGGTTTACATGGGATATTTCGGTAGCCCCGAATGAAGGGCGTGTAACCGAAGTTCTGGTAAGCGATGGCGGCAATTGGGTGCCGATTGATCCAGACGCAGTTTACGGCGTTGTGACAAACAACTTCATGCGTTCGGGCGGCGACGGATACAAAGTATTCGCAGCCGAAGGAATAAATGCCTACGATTACGGCCCTGGACTAGAAGATGTTGTTGCCGACTATATGGCAGCTGGTGGAGCGTATACTCCTTACACTGATGGGCGTATTTCCCAGAAGTAAAAGGTGCACTGACTAATGAATGGCGCGGGGTACAACTCCGCGCCATTTGCATTTTGTGAATTACGCGTTTTGGGTTATTTTTTACCGTTTGGTCTAATGTTCATGATATTTTATGTGTTCGCGCAATAATTTATAAGGTCTGTCGCCTAACCGACATAGAATCATTCAAAGCTTTATTAAATAGATTGCACCTGAAGTGTTTGGTGTAGCGGATAGAAAATTACTAGTGTTCGAGTAAATAGTACCTGATGCGACAAGACGCGATATTTGTCAGCTTTCCAAAAGGCGGCATTATTATTACGCTCTGTAAGTGTTAGAATCATTCGACGGGGGGTACGGTGTTTAAATTAAATGGACATTCCCGGTTTCGCCGGCGGCAATATTATTCTAAATGGCGTGTTCAATACCCGTTCACTTCAGGCACCAACTGATAATAATTTACTATGGCTAAACGGATAAAAGAATAATGGAAGTTAGTGACAGATTTCCGCAGATGATGAAGGCACAAATTTTCGACGGCCTTCCCAAGGATTTTCGAAAAGAATTCATCGATCGATGCAGCGTATTGCATTACGACACTTCGACACATTTTCTGGTACAAGGTGAACGCGCATTGGGCATGTACCTTATTGCCGAAGGATCCGTGGAGATTCTGTATTTGGGCGAAGATGGCCGGGAAACTTTTTTTGCCCGTGCAGGCGTAGGTGCCATTATCGGCGAAACTGAAGCGATAACCGAACAGCGGTGCGCTGCCACCACCGAGGCGACGGCGAACACGACCTTGTTATTTTGCCCGAAAAAGTTGTTGGTCGAGGCGCTAGGGACCGTTGATTTCGTCAAAAATTTGATGAAGGTGTTTCACGGGCATTTGTTACAGCTGAATTATTTCAAACTGGTTGACCGGAACTCTCCGGTTGATCACAGGCTATGCGCCTATTTGTTAATGTTCTCCGAACGAAACAGCACGATTTTTGACTCGCAATCGTATTTGGCTGGAGTTGTTGGTTGCTCGCGTCAGACCATAAACAAGGAGTTGGGCGTATTGCGGGACAAAGGCTTCATTTCGGTCGAAAAAGGTGTGATCGAGATTCTGGATCGCGAAAGCTTGGAAGCATTCCTCTCGATCTAACGATCTGGATGTTAATTCAAAACTTATCTATTTGGTTAAGGCAGAGTTCAAGAATGCCCCATTTCAGCCCCACTCCTGCCCCCATTGGCGAATAAATATAGATTCGTTGGTGGATGCTGGCGTTACTAGTAACTGCGTAACTATTACGTGTTCGCCAACACCGTGGTGTGTGAAATCGGGTATTTGTTACGATATCATCAACCCGCTGGCGTCGGGACCCGCCCCTGGTCGCTAGTCTTACTTGCTGGCGTAGTAGATTGCGCCGATAACCGCTGCAAATAGTGCGGCGGTTATCACAGCAAGCGTAATCTTCCAGACGGAATAGGGGCGTTCACCTTTTACGGATCCGTTTTGGGCATTCACCACAAATCGAAATGTTTTCCCGCGATACTTGTAAGCAGCCAGCCAGACAGGCAGCAGTATGTGCTTAAACGTCACATCTTTGATGGATGTGTCCAGGTTTGTGATCCGCTGTCGATCCCCGCCAATATCGAATTTCACGTCGCGCACAATCCGGCGATCCATGATGGTGCGGGCCTCCGTATAGCCGTCTGCCAGATCGACCGAATATCCTTCAGCACGAAATCCTGCCAGATATTCAGCGTTATATGGCTCTAACGCCGATAAATCCCATGGAGCCAGCGCATCGGTGTATTTTTTCGGTAAGCTTGTTGAGCCAAGGACAAGGACGTCATCGAAAAACCGCGCCACGCGCCCGCTTACCGGTGTCCAGCGGATTTTTTGAACCTTTTTCTTGCGCGTTTGGGGTTTGCCGTTCACCATTACGCGAACAGTTTTTGTTACGTAGTAGATCGTACCGCGTTGCCCCGCATATCGGCTTTTGGTATCGGCATCGTAGGTCCAATAGGGCACATATATGCCCTGCATTTTACGACCCGCCCGCGCGTATATTTTCAGGCCATTTGGGGCGAACCACAGCTTGCCCAACCAGTCGTTCATCGCAATGCGCCCTTGTTTTTCGGATAGGGCAAAGGGCATCACACCGCGTGGCTTAATATGGCGGTGCGTACCTGTTCCTACCACCACAGGTGTGGCGCAGAATGGGCATTCTGTGGCGTGGTCATTTTCTAGGAATTCAACCTGAGCACCGCAGCTTTCGCATTTGGTGACTCTGACTTCTTCCACTTCCGATTCAGCGACGACCGACGACAGTGCCGCGTTGAAATCCATTTCCTTGATCGCGCCGCTCGCCCATGGGCTAACGTCAATCGCCTCGCTTGCACCGCAATGATCGCAGTTAAGTGCGGTCATAGTCGGGTCAAACCGCATATCGGCCCCGCATACTTCGCAGGGGAAACGGTGTTCTTCGGTCATGGTCGTGCCTTATGCAGCAGGTGGGGGCGGTGGCATTACGGTGAACAATTGCGCCAGCTCGTTGATGTCGTTGGCTTTGGTCCAACCGTCTTGGCCCGCAGTCCAGACCAATGACCCCCGCGTGAAGGAACCTTCACCAGCCATACGCCCAAGGCTTGCCCGTGAAAAAGGACCTGTCGTCGCGCCATTGGCAGCGATATGCCAAACTTTTTCGGCTGGGGGCGGCGGTGGTGCGACAACCGCGGATTGTGCCAAACCTTGCGCCATTTGGCCGGCCATCGCCATGCCCATTCCCATACCAAGCCCTTCGCCCATGCCGCCACCGGCAGGGTTGGATGCCGCCGCTGTCATCGCTTCAGCCGCAGAAAATTGCGTGTAGCGCCCCAGATCACCGGCAACTCCGATGGCGGTCCGCTTGTCCATCGCCGCCTCTACAGCCGACGGCAGCGAGATGTTTTCGATGTAAAACGCCGGCATTTCGATACCGAACTCGGCCAACTCGGGGCTGACTTTGGCGGCGATTAGTTTACCAAGATCCATTGTATTGGCGGCCATATCCAGCACCGGAATACCGCTCGATGCAATCGCAGCCGAGGCGCGCGCCACGATGTTGTTACGGATCTGATAGGTGATCTCGTCAGTGGTAAATTCACCGTCCGTTCCAACCACTTCGCGCAGGAATTGCGCGGGGTCAGAAACGCGGATCGTATAAGTGCCGTATGCGCGGATGCGCACAGGGCCAAATTCTGGATCGCGGCACATGATCGGGTTTTTTGTACCCCATTTCAGGTCCTGGAAACGAGTGGTGTTTACGAAGTAGACTTCTGATTTGAACGGGCTTTCAAAACCGTGATGCCAGTGTTGCAATGTGGTCATGATCGGCATGTTGTTGGTTTCCAACATGTACATGCCCGGTGTGAACACATCGGCTAGTTGTCCTTCGTGGACAAATACAGCGGCCTGACCTTCGCGAACGGTCAATTTGGCACCGTACTTAATCTCGTGGTCTTCACGCTCAAAACGCCAAACTATCGTATCGTTAGTTTCGTCAGTGTGGTGGATGACGTCAATAAATTCGCCAGTTAAGAAATCAAAAATACCCATATGTTTCTCCTTAAAACAAGTTCCCCCTTACGGCGTCGCATCCTGTGCAATAGCGGGTAAAAGAGGAATTACTTCATAGCTTTCCATACCCGCTTTAAGGCGGGGATCATACAGCATTCGTAATAGAATTTCGTCGTGTCTGGTCAGGAATGCAAATTCTTCGTCGTCGTTGAAAATCGACGGGCGGGCGTCGAGACTGTCATTCGTTAACCCCATCGCCTGCGCCATTTCTTCGTGGATACAGGATTTTCGCATGAAATCGCTATGCTCCGATTTAACCAAAATCAATACGTTACCATATACACCTTTCTGCCACGGTCTGGTGAAGGCAAACGCGGCGCAGAAGATGTTTCGCGGGCTGTTACGAAAGGCATCGACAACGGCGGGGCTGATGTCGTTCAAGATGTCCGGCAGGGTATCGGCAAACTCGACCTGTTCTTCCGCGTTCAGGAATAGCACAAGAAAATTGGCGTCCTTTGCCGTCGTTGTTCGCATATCTAGCCCTGTGAGGTGTGCAAGCCGGCGGGTGTATTTGGCCACTTCACTATTGTTGCGCTGGACCGTTGTTTTCGGTGTGCTGACGCCGTTGATCGTCGCGATGCGCACAGGGCCTTGCCAGCGGCGCAAGAACGTCTGCGATTCAGTTGCAACGAAACGTCCGTCGGTTATGCGGTATTCATTTCGAAGGGCGATGCGTTCGAAATTCCGCACAAGATCGCCGTAGGTGAATGGCGCATCCTTCGGGCTGAACTCAGTCCGCATCTTGCCCAAACCCCGCATGTTTGCTTCGGCGGCAGCATACACGCGTTGCAGATCGCTTCCTGTATCAGACGGTGTAATCGGATACGGCCCGACACATCCGGCGACAAACAGAATTAACGCAACTGGTAATATGCGGGTTAGAATGTTCATATCTGCCTTTGGTTTGGATGGCCCACGCAATTATATGGCGGACCGAGTGTATCAGTCACCAGCGCTTTCGCCAACAGCCGCGCCGGCCCCTGTCGCCTTGGCCTTGGCGGCGGCAAGCGTGGTTTTCAGCTCTGCTTCCATCACCTTCAGCTCTTTTTCGGCTTCGGCACGTTTGGCTTTGCCTTCGTCAGCAATTCGCAAGCTATCCTCGATAGTTTCGATCAAATCGGTATTGGCCTGTTTGATGGCCTCGATATCAAAGACCCCGCGTTCCATTTCTTCGCGGATGACTTTATTTGCCTGCTTCAGATTACTCGCGTTGGATTTCAGCAGCTCATTCGTCAAGTCATTGGCGTCATGGACGACTTCGGTGGCCTCGCGCGAACGATGAATGGTGACCGCCTGCGCCAACTGCGTTTCCCACAGCGGTACGGTGTTAACCAATGTCGAGTTAATCTTCGTTACTAGGGATTTGTCGTTTTCTTGGACCAATCGGATGGAGGGCAGAGACTGCATAGTCACTTGGCGTGTCAGTTTCAGATCATGCACCCGACGTTCAAGATCATCGCGCGCGGCGCGCAGATCGCGCAACTCCTGCGCAAGGATCACACCGTCGCCTTCAGGCGCATTTGCCACCGTCTTTTCCATCGTTGGAATATCGACCGTGTCCAGAATGCGAATTTTCTCTTCGCCCGCAGCAATATAAAGTGCCAGTTCGTCATAGAAATCGAGGGTCTTTTCATAAAGCTTATCCAGCGATTTAATGTCTTTCAACAGGGTTGTTTCATGCGCCAAAAGTTCATTAGTGATGTTGTCGATCTGGCCCTGTACATCTTCGTATTTCGCCATGAAGGCCGCCATCGGTTGGGTCTTGCCCATCAAACGTTCCCACCAGCTTAATTTGCGGTTCGGGTCTAACTCTTCGATCGAGAAACCACGGATGGATGAAACCATATCGCGCAGGCTGCTGCCCGCTGGCCCGACATCCTTATTGCGAACGCCTGCCAACATCTCTTGCGAAATAACCTGCAGCTCGGCTTGAGCCGTTGAGCCAAAACGGATGATGGACTGCGTATCCTCCATGTCCAACTCGGCCATGCGGGTGCCGACCGCGGCTTTTTCCTCGGCGCTGGCGACGTCGATCACGATTAGATCGCTCTTTGCCGCAGGCAGCAATGCGGCTGTAACAACCTCGGCGTCTATCAAGGCTGTTAAGGCTTTGGCGCGGGTTTCGTCAGACATAATGTGTCTCCTCGGTTAGCGGTTTTTCAACCCTTCTTGTTGTAGTCTATCACGCAGCACTTCGATTTCGATGTCCAGATCTTGGCGGTCATCAAGCAAAAGCACGTCGCGGTGTGTGTTAAAACTAATTTCCAGATCGCTGATCAAAGCTATGTAATCATCTCGGGCCTCGGTGGATCTGTTTCGGGAATAAATATCTGCAAACTTGACCGTCGCATCCCTGGCGCCAGTTAAATACACGCCCAGAAATTTACGGGCACGGGTTAAGTCGCGCGGATCATCCTCAACCGCGCGAAAAACCTCGCGAACAGATGCGCCCAGACGCTCGATCCGCGCTTCCAAGGCGCGGTCGCCGAAACGGGCAGAGGCTGCGTACAATTCTGCCAATGTCACTTCGGCTTTCTCAACAGCTTTTGCGACACGCTCGTTGTCAAATGCGTTGTGGCCGGACATGCCCTTCTTTTTCATCGGGTCCAACCCGAAAGCAAATACATGCGCACCAGAGGCCAATATCCCGAATAGCGCGGCGCTGATCATTGGTTGCCCCCACCCGAGAGCGGCTGCGGTGAACACCCCGATTCCCGATAGAGCGGCAGCAAACAACTTGCGCGGGATTGCCGGAGGGCGGGCAATTTTACGATCCTCGTATGCGGTTTCGGCTTTCATACCTTCGCGAAGCATCCATGCGGAAAGTAGAAGGATGGAAAGTGCCCCGAATTCGCTTATCATGCCAAGGGCATCACCAGCACGAAGTTCGCCGATGCCGCTGAACAATAATGGAAGGGGGGCCAGAAACAGCATGTTTGCCCGCAGGTATGATGGGGCAACACGGCGGTTTCGAAATGCATTTACAGGGGGGGTGTCTTTGTCTGACGTTGAGTCAGACGGGCTAAATTTGCCACCAAATCGTTTTCTCATAGGGAAATCCCGTCGCCAAAAGCGCCGGCGGCGACGGTCCATATTATGGCTACGAGAACCGCAAAAGCTATCCATTGCAAGGTGTTAGCGGACAAGTGCCTCTCCTGTTTCGATTTGGGTAACGCTTTGGTTGTATGTAACATATTACCTGTGGTGCGTGCTTTCCAGTGCGGAACGCCGAAACTGGGAAAAACGCCATGGAAATCCGGCGAGGTTTTCTAACTGCCACTTTTCTGGCGTTAAATCCGAGGACCCAAAATCGGAATTTATTGTTTTATTTGCGCGAATTTGCCACATCTGTTAACGTTTGCCTCGTTACAAGCCCGGCAGGTTCGTTTGGGCAAATACCACGGAGGAATAGTCAGAGATGGCAAAGGGAACTGTTAAATGGTTTAACGCCGAAAAAGGCTTCGGTTTTATTCAACCAGAAGATGGCGGCAAAGATGTTTTCGTTCACATCACAGCACTTCAAGAAGCCGGGCTTCAAGGTTTGCAGGACGATCAACCGATCGAATTTGAAATGGTCGAAGGGCGCGATGGGCGTCAAAGTGCCGGCGAACTAAAAGTCTAAAACTGAATTAGAAAAGCCCCGTTATAACGGGGCTTTTTTTATCGTAGAGAGCGATAGAACTCCGGTGACCAACGACATGCAAAACCGTCACCGTCCGGATCCAAGTTAAGCGGATCCTTTTCGGGGCCATCGTTTGCAAGGAAATATCGTTGGGCGTCGTCCTGTATTTCAAACTTGCCACACTCGACAGCAGAAAAACGACTTTTGATAATCGGGCGGCGGTATACATTGTCGCCAACGGCGTTGGTTGTTTCGCGCGCATAAAGTGCGATGTTAACGCCTGCCACGATATTAGGTAACGCTCCCGGCTCGATAATCTCGTACTGCGCACGTGCTGCCGCCAAAAGGATTGCGGCTTTGTCACGTTCGATTTTCTGTTGCTCTTGAGATGTGATGTTCAAGTTCAGCGTTCCGTCATCCGTACTGATTTCAGCGGTGCCACTATCAGCTGGATCGGCTTCACCCTCTGTTTCTGATGGCGCCTCATCAATTTGCGCCACTTCGATTTCTGGCTCAGTTGCTTCTCCTTCCGCAATCGCCAACTCGACAGCTTCGCTTAGGGCGGCAGTCATATCGGGTTGTTCGCTTGCGACAGGAACCAGCCTTACTGGTTCCTGCACGGTTGTGGTCGGTGCAATCGTATCGAAATATCCCGTTCCGCCGACCGGCTGATCACCGCAAGCAGCTAGGGCCAGTCCTGTGACCAGCAACGCAGATTTTTTGAACATGAAATATCCCTCAGGTGTAAAATTACCACCACTTAACAGGTTTTGCATCAAATCCGCTAGCCTGTTCGAGCGCATAGGCGGTATTCAGCATATCGGCCTCGCCCCACGGCTGTCCGATTAGCTGCAATCCCAAAGGCAACCCTTGATGATCAATGCCGGCTGGGACCGAAACACCGGGCAAACCAGCGAGGTTTACGGTAACCGTAAACACATCGTTAAGGTACATCTTGATCGGGTCGGCATTTTTCATTTCACCCAACCCGAAAGCAGCACTCGGGGTTGCTGGTGTCAGGATTTGGTCGATGCCATCTGCGAAGACTTTTTCGAAATCCTGTTTGATCAGCGTGCGAACTTTTTGGGCGCGGATGTAATACGCATCATAAAAACCAGCTGACAGAACGTATGCGCCGATCATGACGCGACGCTGGACTTCTGATCCAAACCCTTCGGCGCGGGTGCGGGAATACATATCGTCAATGCCTTCGCCAGCGCTGATTTTGGCACGGTGGCCATATTTCACGCCATCGTAACGGGAAAGATTGGACGAAGCTTCGGCAGGGGCGATTACGTAGTATGCTGGTAGCGCGTATTTGGTGTGCGGAAGCGAGATATCAACGATCTCGGCACCAGCGGCACGCAGCTTTTCCGCACCCTCATGCCACAACGCCTCGATTTCCGCAGGCATACCATCAACGCGGTATTCTTTCGGGATGCCGATTTTCTTGCCACGGATGTCACCAGTAAGTGCCGCCTCAAAATTCGGAACAGCCAGATCGGCAGAGGTGGAATCTTTGGCGTCGTGACCGGACATGGCCTCCAGCATAATCGCGGAATCGCGAACGGTTTTGACCATCGGACCTGCCTGATCCAAGGATGACGCAAACGCCACCACACCCCAGCGAGAGCAACGACCATATGTTGGTTTAACGCCGACGATGCCAGTAAAGGCTGCAGGCTGGCGGATGGAACCGCCCGTGTCAGTACCAGTTGCGCCAAGGCAAAGGTCAGCGGACACCGCAGCGGCCGAGCCACCCGATGAACCACCGGGCGTCAGTGCCTTGTCACTGCCTTCACGACGCCAAGGGCTGGTGACTGGGCCGTAATAGGATGTCTCGTTCGAGGAACCCATCGCGAATTCGTCCATGTTCAACTTGCCCAGCATCACCGAACCCGCGTCCCAAAGCTGGGATGTGATAGTGGATTCATATTTTGGTTTGAAGCCGTCAAGAATGTGCGAACCAGCTTGCGTCTGGATATCTTCGGTACAGAACAAATCTTTGACGCCCAGCGGAATGCCACACATGTCAGGCGCATCGCCTACCTGAATGCGAACATCGGCAGCAGCGGCTTGCGCCAAGGCTTTCTCGGGTGTTTTGGTTGAAAATGCGTTCAGCGTATCGGCCGCGTCAATCGCGTCCAGATAGCTTTGTGTCAGTTCAACCGAGGTCAGCTCGCCTGCACGCATTGCGTCACGCGCACCGGCAATAGTGATTTTGGATAGGTCAGTCATGGCTTACTCCACCACTTTAGGAACGGCGAAGAAACCTTCGCGGGTGTCAGGGGCGTTGGCCAGAATGCGATCTGCATACCCACCGTCACTCACAACATCGGCACGTTTTTTCAAATCCATCGGCGTAACGGAGGTCATCGGCTCAACGCCTTCAATATCGACCTCGTTCAACTGCTCCATGAAATCAAGGATATTAGACAGTGCAGCAGCAAGCGGTTCAAGCGCTTCTTCGGCAACTTCGATGCGGGCCAGATGCGCTACTTTGCGCGCGGTTTCTTTATCTATCGACATGGGGTCCATTCCTGACGGTATAACTTTGGAATGCGGTTTAGCCGCGCTACGCCTTGGGCGCAAGCGTTGCGGCGCTTGCATAGCCACGATTCCGCGCTATCGTGAGGGAAATCCACAGGAGAACGCACATGAAAATCATCTGGCTCGGCCATTCCAGCTTTCGTATTGAAATCGGCAATCAGGTTTTACTGGTTGATCCATGGTTGACGGGCAACCCGATGTTACCGGAGATTGTCCACGACGAGGCGGTCAACGGCGCAACGCATATTCTGGTAAGCCATGGGCATGGCGATCATGCTGGTGATGCTGTGGCGCTGTCCAAACGGCTGTCTGTTCCGGTGGTCGGGATTTACGACCTGATGTCGTGGTGGGAAGGGCAGCATGAAATTCCGGTTGTCGGGTTTAACAAAGGCGGCACGGTCCAGTTGGGCGACGTGGCCGTGACGATGGTTAACGCGGTGCATAGTTCCTCCATCGCGACGGACGAAGGTCCACTTTATGCAGGGCACGAAGCAGGCTTCATGATTTCGGGCGAAGGCAAAACGATCTACTTCTCGGGCGACACAGACATTTGCATGGATATGCAGTTGATGCAGGAATTGCACGCGCCGGAAATCGGCATCCTGTGCGCCGGCGGACATTTTACGATGGACATGAAGCGCGCATCTTACGCCGCTAAAAAATTCTTCGAATTCGAGACCTTAATCCCCTGCCACTACCGCACGTTCCCTTTGCTGGAACAAAACGCGGATTTGATGAAGGCAGAACTGGACGGCGTTAACGTAATCGAGCCAGAGGTGATGGTCGCAATAACGCTCTAAGCCTCGCGCCATTCCCCGTTCGGGATGTCTTCAATCGTCCAAGACCCGATACGATAGCGGATTAATCGCAGTGTCGGGTGTCCGACAGCGGCAGTCATACGGCGAACTTGGCGGTTGCGACCCTCGGTAATCGTGATCTCAAGCCAACTGTCCGCCACGGTTTTGCGAAACCGTACAGGCGGGTCGCGGGGCCACAAAGCGGCAGGTTCGTCTATTTGACTAACCTGCGCGGGGGCGGTCTTGCCGTCTTTCAGCTTCACACCTTCGCGCAAGGCTTTTATGGCCTCCTCGGTCGGTTCGCCTTCGACCTGTACCCAATAGGTTTTGGCGGTCTTGTGCTTCGGGTCGCTGATCCGGTGCTGCAATCGCCCGTCATCGGTCAAAACCAGCAACCCTTCGCTGTCTTTATCTAAACGCCCCGCTGCATATACATCGGGCACGTCGATGAACTCGGACAACGTTTTGCGCGTTGATCCAGCGGTTCCCGCATCAGTGAATTGCGAAAGCACATTAAACGGTTTGTTGAATAGAATGATTTTTGACATAGGGCGTAATCTGCCTGCGCGGCGGAATATATGCAACTGGCGAATGTTGTTTTTGGCCCATTTTTGGGTATGGTGGTTGGATTAATAAAACGGGAGTACAAAAAAATGGCAAATTTTATTATCATCTATCACGCGGCTACCAGTTATCCGTCCTCACCCGAGGAAGGCAAAGCAAATCAGGCTAAATGGATGCAGTGGACCAAGGATCTCGGCGATGCGATGATCAATCCGGGCACGCCGCTGGGCAAATCCATGATGGTCAGTTCAGACGGTGTGTCGGAAACGGACACCGGCCTGACGGGTTACACAGTTGTCGAGGCACCCGATCTGGATGCCGCTGTCGAGATCGCCAAAGGCTGCCCGTATCTGGACATGGGTGCGGTTGAAGTCGCCGAGATGAAATCAATGGGCGGCTAACCTAACGACGACCCTCAAAAAAATCCCGAAGAAGGGCTGCTGAGTCGGCCTCGTTAATGCCACCGTAAACCTCGGGTTTGTGGTGGCATTGGGAATGACTGAAGATGCGCGGCCCCTGTTCCACCCCTCCAGATTTCGGATCCGCCGCACCGTAATACACCCGCGCGATACGTGCGGACGAGATTGCCATCGCGCACATCGGGCAGGGTTCCAGCGTGACGTATAAGTCAACATCGGGCAGACGTTCCGAACCCAACGCCGCGCAAACCTCGCGGATAACCAGAATTTCAGCGTGCGCCGTCGGGTCCGACAACTCCCGCGTACGGTTGCCATTCTGGGCCAAAACTTTGCCATTCGCGACGATCACAGCACCCACAGGCGTTTCGCCGCGTTCGGCCGCAAAGCGGGCCTCAGCTAAGGCAATGTCCATATATGTGGTAAATTCGCGCATTTCGACCCTAGTCAACAGTGTAGTCCATCGTGTATGCCCCGATCTATGACAGAAAAGAAACATGAAGGCGAGCGGATCGCCAAGCGTCTTTCGCGCGCCGGGGTTGCCTCGCGCCGTGAGGTGGAACGTATGGTTGCTGCTGGACGCGTAAGCGTTAACGGCGAGGTGCTGGAGTCTCCGGCATTTAACGTCGTGGCATCGGACCGGATTTTGGTGGACAACAAGCCTGTTGCCGCAGCTGAACCCGCGCGCCTTTGGCGGTATTACAAACCCAAGGGTTTGGTTTCCTCCAACAGTGATGAAAAAGGCCGCGAGACGATCTTTGACCGCCTGCCAGATGATTTGCCACGGGTGATGACAATTGGCCGCCTCGATTTGAACTCCGAAGGGTTGTTGTTGTTAACCAACGATGGCGAGCTGAAGCGTAAACTGGAACTCCCCTCGACCGGTTGGGTGCGCAAGTACCGCGTGCGCGTAAACGGCTATCCTACGGACGAGACGCTGGCACCCCTTCGTAAGGGTATTACAATCGACGGTGAACGCTTCATGCCGATGCAAGTGGTTCTAGATCGCCAGCAAGGTGCGAATGCATGGCTGACGATTGGCCTTCGCGAAGGCAAAAACCGCGAAATCCGCCGTGCGATCGAAAGCATTAACATGACGGTGAACCGACTGATCCGTGTATCTTACGGCCCTTTCCAGCTTGGTGACATGAAGCTAGGCGAAGTCGATGAAATCAAGGCGAAGATTTTGAAGGATCAGCTCGGAATTGAGCGCGCTCCAGAAATTGAACGCAAAGTTGCCCCGACGGAAAAACCACGTGCCCCACGGGTTCGTCAGGTTCGCCCCGGTTCGGCTAGCCCCGGTATTTCGCTACGCGGTAAAAAGCGTGCTGGAAGCAAGGTTAAACGGAAGCCGATTCCACCACCTAAAGGCCCTAAGGGCAAGAGAGATTAACTAATTTTGTGCATACGCGTTGTGCACGGATTGTGTACGCGTTGTGTACAGGATTTTCCTGCGAAAAATCCTAATAGTTAACGACACCGCACGTTACATTTTCGCCAGATACGCTGTGCCCAGTTCCGCCGTCACCCGCGCAAAATCAGGGGCGAGCGCCTGTGGCTCGGTCGCCTCCATATGGCTGCCGATCCATGCCAGCAGCGCCATCCGCCGCAGCATAATAAAGCTGTCGATTTCGAATACTTCAGCATCGCTAAGCGTGCGAACCGTCCGGTATCCCTTGACCCAAGCCTTGCGAAGTACGGGAACTTGCGGGTCATCCTCCATGAACGAAATAGCGGCGGCGAAGTCGTACAAAAACCAGCCAAACCCGCAATCGTCAAAGTCGATCAGGCGTGTTTCGTTGTTGTGAACCAGTATATTTGCCAGCCGCATATCGGCGTGAATCAACCCGCAATTCTCCGGCGTTTGGCCAAATGCGTTCAGACGATGCTGCACAACGCGTTCCACCCGTTCAAGAATACGGCGGATGTCATTGGTCACATTTGGCGCGTCCCGCCAGTCCCCCCATTTGGCATTTTCGCCAAACACTTCGTCCAATCCCCAAGTCAATCGTTCGAAGTTTTCGGGCCGCGTCCAACCTTGACTATGGCTGTGCGTTTGCGCCGCGATACGGCCAAGTTCGGTGAAGGACGCGGTTAGGTCTTCGCTCTGATCCGGGTGTTTACCGTTGATATGGTTGAATAAAACCATAAAGTGATCGTGGTAATTCTGAACTGCCTTTCCATCAACGCCTGCAATGGCGGTAGGCGTATTCAGGGGCAGGGCGGCGCTCCACTCCAGCTCACACTCGATTGCGCGTTGGGTGTTATACCCTTGGCGATGCACGCGCAGAACGGCTTTGAACTCACCACCCTCAACCAGATAAGTTTCGTTTTCCGAGACGTTAATCAAGGTGGTTGTCGCGTCGGTGGGGATGTCCCACAAATGTAATGGCAAGTTTTTCATGCTGTCCCTTTATGCCCAAACCCGCACTGGTTCAACGCCCATTGACCTAACAGCGCGAACCGCCTACCTAACCACCATGCGGATGGCTGGATGGCTGCACCTGAAAAGGTGAGGAAAGTCCGGACTCCATGGAGAAGTGACGCCGGTTAACGACCGGCCGGGGCAACCCGAGGGAAAGTGCCACAGAAAACAGACCGCCTACGCTTGCGTGGGTAAGGGTGAAACGGTGGAGTAAGAGACCACCGCGTTTCTGGCAACAGAAACGGCACGGTAAACCCCGTCAGGAGCAAGGCCAAATAGGGATCGCGCGCTGCAAGGCAGGTCTTCAACCGAGCGATCCGGGTTGGCTGCAAGAGCCTGTTGGTAACGGCAGGCCCAGACGAATGGTCATCGAAGGGCGCAAGCCCGGAACAAAATCCGGCTTATAGGCCATCCGCATATTTTACACGCAACTTTTGCTGTGACCCATTTGGAGAACTCCATCTGGATTAACAAAAGGCAGCTGAGTTGATAGTTGGGGTTTTAGCGACAATAGCTACATTTGTGTGAGTTAGCGGTATTTGTGGAAACATTGATTTGCATCAAAGCTACCCTAGGTGCAAAAGCAGAAAGGCAGATAAGAACTTATACTTGTGATGTGAATGGAAAAAATGGAATGAAAATTCTCTCATTATTAGCGCTTATCACCGCGCTCGGGCTGAATGACACCACAAGCGCGTGGGCTGCCGGTAATCATAGCGGTGGGCATGACCATGGCGATGAACATAAATCTGATATTACGCGGCTTTTAATGTCGGTCGTGAGTAGTGCTCGTGGTATGGAGCTATTCGTTGAAAAAGGTTGTGTCGCCTGCCACGCAGTCAGCGGGGTCGGGGGGCATGATGCCGCGGCGCTTGATGCGCACGATTTGGACGAGTTTGTGAACCCCTTTGATCTGGTTGCCAAAATGTGGATGATGGCGCCCTCCATGATCGCCGCGCAAGAAGAAGCTTTCGGCGGGCAAATATTGTTTACCGGTAATGAGCTGTCCGACATCATAGCGTTCCTGCAGGACGATGTGCAGCAGCAACAGTTCACCGAGCATAACTTGACAGAGGAAGCCATCGTGATGATGGATCACGAGCATGGTGCGCTTGCTGCCGTCGAAGAGCACACAGAGGTGGCTGGCCATAGCGACAGCGAACATGCGCATGACTAGGAAGCAGGATAAAAACCTCGAGACGACGACCGAGTGAATATCGCGAAATACATCGGTTTGTTGCGAATTTGGAAGAGAGTTGGAAGGCTATAGGTCGGAAAAAAATCGACCAGAAAATAAAAAGGCAGAGCGCACATGGCTCTGCCTTTTCGAATATTGATTGTATGGCTATTTAGAAAATGCCGTGGCTAATAATCATGATAACGACCATTGCGAGCATGTACCCACCTTCGGTGTGGCGTGCATAGGCGCTTTTTCCTGTGAAAAAACCACTGGCGCCCGCGAGCACTACCATTGTCAGAGTGAACAGAATGATCGTCAACAATGCATCATTTGCGGCCGTCACACCAACCGTCCACGCGAGCAGGAAGGTTCCCACAGTCTGGGCGGTCATCGCGGCAGCCGGCGGTTTCTTAGGGCCCTCTGGGTCTAACCCGACGCCCTCGGCCCATTTGGTTCCGAACATTTTTGGCGAGAACCAAATCATGCCAAGCCCGAAAGCCAAAACGAAGCCGACTATTGTCGCCAACCAGTTAATATCCGTAATTTCACTCATCATTTTCCCCTTTTTATATGTTGCGCCAATTACTTGGCAACTTTTAGCCTAGCACATTGTCAAGTGAATCCAAAATTTTGCCCCAACCGGCTTTGTGGTTGTCACGCGACTCCTCGGTTTCGAACTTAACGTGTGACAGCTCGACGGTTGTGCCGTCGCCGTTCGGGGTGAATGTTATCGCGACGTTGCTGGCAGTCTCGGAGAACGGTGTTTCCCAGGTGAAAGCAATACGCGAGTGACGGTTGATTTCTGTGTAGGTTCCGGAATGAGGCAAGTCTTGATCGCCATTGCGCATGACAATTTCAAAACGCCCGCCAACCGTCGGATCTGTGGTCGCAGATGGAACGATCATACTGTCGCCAGGGATCATGAACCGTTTGAGCATTTCGGGGTCCAGCCATGCATCGAACACGGCTTCGGACGATGCGCTGATTGTGCGCGATACGGTTAGGGATAAATCAGTCATTGGAATTTTCCTTTGTTACGAGGTTGTCGAGAGCTTCCAGCCGGATTTCCCAGATGGAACGGAGTTCGTTGAACCAATCGTCCACTTCTTTGACAGGTGCCAAGTTCGCTTCGATTAAGTGCACGCGCCCCAGCGTTTTGCGGGACACGAGGTTTGCCCTTTCCAGGACTTTGATGTGTTTGGATACCGAATTGAGAGACATATCGTACATCGCAGCCAGTTCCGTCACGCGGGTCGAGCCTTGTTGGACGAGCGTCGTCAAAATCGAACGCCGTGTGGGATCGCTCACAGCTTTCAAGGTATCGGACAGTGTGTTTAGTTTTTGTTCAACCATAGGGGTGAATAACTCGGCGAAAGCCGATTGTCAACCAATTGGGTGAATAAATAATTTGTGCTAACGCTTTACCAGAGGTCTACTTCAATTCCTTCAGCGGCAAGGCGCTGACCTTTTTCCTGCAGGAACCGTTGAAAGCCCTGCTGCTTGAAAGCACCTGAGGCCACGTATTCCAGCGAAGAAATAAAATGAAAGGGTTTGAAATATCCTGGCATTGTGAACGCGGTGGCTTCCGCCACGCTTTGAGCACCAACCGCTTCGTGGGGAATTATTATCATTGTAGGTGTGAAGTTTACATACCACTTGGAGGCAAGATTCTTTTCCGACAAAGTTTCACCATCAAAATCAAGAACTTCGCGGTCGCCCCACATATTAAGCTGCACGGTTACAAAGCTTTCCGTAAGGAATTCAACTATTTCCGGGCGTTCGAAGTTAACGGTGTGCAGTTCGCGGCAGTAGGGGCAGCCACGCTGTTCGAACAATAGGATCAGACCTTTGCCTTCCGCGGCCGCTTCCTCCAAATCCGAACCCATTTCTAAAAAACTGTCGAGGAAGAACCTCTGTTTGTGCAGGCCATCGTCCCCCATTTTGACTTCTGCATTGATCTGGTTTGCCATTGAAAGGGCTGAAAGTGCCGCTGTCATTGCCAAAAAGCTACGTCTACGAATCATTTTTTTACCTCCGAATACCTCAAATGGACTGTAGCACAGCTTCGGTTTTGGTGGATGTCGGGGTGCCTATGTAGCGGAAATTTGATTAGTTCTTAAAGTATTTTGGGAATTCATGGGAAGTAGAAATACAAAAAAGCCCACCATATGTAGTGGTGTGTTAGATGGTTGGTACTATACCTGCTGAAATCTAGCCGTGGTTGAAATTTTTGGGCGATTTCGCCCACTGAAGCCCACAAAAATACCATTGATTTCCATAATTTCCCATGTTAATCCAATTACACGGATAGACAGCGGTTATTTTTTAGAGGGCTTAAGCCCCGGAAAACAAAAAAACCAATAAGGTTTCATACAGGCACCGCATTCTACCATAGGTGAGAGATTCGACGCGCATGTGAGCAGACACGAAAGTGGCGCAGTCGGCTTCCTTCCACGGGGCAAACGGCGGGTCGTACCATAGGCAGTACGGTCCGCCGCGTCCGTTTTAAGGGGCGACAAACAGGAGAGAGACGTGGCTAGACGTTTCAGAGGCAAATCGGTCCATAAGGTGGACGCAAAAGGCCGGGTCTCGATTCCCGCGTCCTTTCGGCGTGTACTTGAGGAAGGTGACCCCGACTGGCGTTCTGGCGAAAACCCTCAGCTTGTTCTTGTGCATGGGTCCAAAGATGGGCGATGCATTGAAGGCTATTCAATCAAATCGATGGACGAGGTTGACGATTTAATCGAAGCGTTGCCGCATTTTTCGGATGAACGCGAATATTTTGAAACAATTCTAGGTACGGATTCTGATTACGCCTCGGTCGACGAGAACGGGCGTATGGTGCTGTCTGCCGCGCTACGCAAGATGATTGGCGTGGCGAAAGATGCTGTGTTTGTTGGTAAAGGGAACCGCTTCCAGATTTGGAAGCCTTCCGCGTATGAAAACGAACTTCAGCAGATAAAGGAGTGGGGGGCCTCGCAGGAAAACCCTCATGCGAAATTGTATCGCACAACGGCGGAGGGTTAGGCGATGGCCGTTCCTCCGATTGATCCTGCAGATTCTGAAACACCGCATGTTCCCGTATTGCTTGGCCCTATTTTGGATAGGATATCGCCTGTAACCGGCGTTTGGCTGGATGGCACTTTTGGTGCTGGCGGGTATGCACGCGCAATTCTGGATGCAGGAGCGAGGCGTCTGATTGGTGTAGACCGTGACCCTGAGGCATTACAGCGTGCTGCGGTTTGGTCTGACGAATATGGCGACCGGCTAAAGTTGGTTTCTGGGCGGTTTGGCGATTTGGACAAGATTGCAGGCGCTGGCACGCTGGATGGTGTCGTGTTGGATATCGGCGTTTCGTCAATGCAAATTGATCAAGCAGAGCGTGGCTTTTCGTTCATGAAAGATGGTCCATTGGATATGCGTATGGAGCAATCCGGTCCATCAGCGGCGGATATCGTGAACAAAGCACCTGAAGCTGTGCTGGCAGATATACTGTTTCAATTCGGCGAAGAACGCGCGTCGCGCAAGATCGCCAAGGCGATTGTTATGGATCGCAAAACCAAACCTTTCACAACCACACGGCAGCTTGCGAGCATGTTGGAGCGCATCATGCCACGCCCGAAACCTGGCCAACCACACGCGGCGACACGGTGTTTTCAGGCGTTGCGGATTGTTGTGAATGACGAGTTGGGCGAACTGGCGCGTGGCTTGACCGCGGCAGAGGTTGCCTTGAAAGAGGGTGGCTTACTTGTCGTTGTGACGTTCCATTCGCTTGAAGATCGTATGGTGAAACGCTTTATGCAATCTCGGTCTGGTGCGGCCCCGAAGGGCAGTAGATTTGCACCGGTTGTGGATAGCGAGGCACCGAGCTTTTCGCAGGCTTCCCGCAAAGCCGTGGTTGGCGATGCGAGCGAGCTGGCAGCCAATCCTCGGGCGCGCTCGGCTAAATTGCGTATGGCACAGCGCACTGGCGCGGATGCGGGTGATATTGATCCTCGTGAAATTGGAATGCCGAAGCTGGACATCACAAAAGGGGCTTGGTTATGAGAAGCCTGTTGTTGATCCTCGGCGTCTTCATGGTGATGGTTTTTGCGACATGGGCGTACCGCGTAAACAATGACACGCGCGACGCATTGGGCCGTGTCGCCAGTCTGCAACGTGAGATCCGCACCGAGCGCGAAACCATTGCGGTATTGGAGGCCGAGTGGGCTTACCTTAATCGCCCAGACCGTTTATTGGCGCTTTCGGAAGAGCATTTTACTGAATTACGGCTTATGCCGTTGCATCCAGACCATTTTTCCGACGCCATGAAAGTTGCTTACCCCACACCGGAAGATCCGTTGTTGGCAGAATTGATCGAAGCGGCAATTCTTGAAGTTCAAGGGGGCAACAGATGATACGTCGCCCGCTGCGCCCTATCGCTCGTGTATTAAAAGCCCGCGAAAGTGGCGTGGATCCCAGTCTGATCGAAGCAGAGGAAAAAGCCGCGAGGATGCACGGCCAGCGCAATGCTGAACGGTTCCGGGCGCAATCTCGTCTGGTTTTGTTAGCGTTTGCCTTTCTTTTAAGTTTCGGGGCTGTGGGTTGGAAAATGACTGTGTTGGCAACCACCGCGCCAATTGAGCCGACTACACATGGGCGTTCAGTTCAGATCGTTAATCAGCGTGCAAACGTTGTCGATCGAAACGGGGAAATTCTGGCAACCAACCTAGCGACTACCTCGCTTTTCGCGCATCCGCAGGACATGGTTGACGAACGTGGTGCCGCAGAAGGCTTGGTAGAGATTTTCCCTGATCTCGATATAGAAAAACTTTATGTGCTGTTTGGTGGCGAGCGGAAGTTTGTCTGGATCAAGCATAAACTTTCACCGGAACAACGTCAGGCTGTGCACGACTTAGGCGAACCGGGCTTGCAATTCGGCCCCCGAGAAATTCGCCTATACCCGAACGGCAATCTGGCTGCACATATTCTTGGTGGCACAACGTTTGGCCGTGAAGGTGTTCGTTCTGCCGAAGTGGTCGGGACAGCAGGCGTTGAATTACAGTTCGACACATTCTTGCGTGATCCTTCTGAGGATGGGGCGCCGTTGGAATTGTCGATTGATATTTCGGTACAAGCCGCTATGCGCCGCGTTTTGGCTGGTGGCATGGCGATGATGAATGCGAAAGGGGCCGCAGCGGTCCTGATGGAGGTTGATACGGGGCAAGTCATTTCGATGGTTTCGCTGCCCGACTTTGATCCAAATCATCGGCCCGCACCGCCTGTTAGTGGTGATCCGGCAGATAGCCCACTATTTAACCGGGTGGCGCAAGGAAAGTACGAGCTCGGCTCGACTTTCAAGCTGTTTACTGCGGCACAGGCGATGGAAACGGGTGCGGCAACACCTAACACAATGGTTCCTACACGTGGCCCACTGCGGTGGGGGAAATACTCGATCAGGGATTTCCACAATTACGGTTCTCAGCTTAGTTTGATGGATGTGATCGTAAAGTCCTCCAATATTGGTACGGCGAATTTGGCAGTTGAAATGGGAACCGAAGCACAGCAGGATTTTTTGCGGGAATTGGGGTTTTTTAAACCAGTGCCACTGGAAATTGCAGAGGCACAGCGCAGTAAACCTTTGTTGCCGTCAAACTGGTCCGAGCTTTCAACGATGACGATTTCTTATGGTCACGGCCTTGCCGCAACCCCGCTGCATTTGGCGGCGGCCTATGCGACGATTACCAATGGCGGGTTGAAAATCACTCCCACGTTGTTGAAAAATGGCACAGCGCCAACTGAAGAAGATAGAGTTATATCGACACAAACCTCGGCAAACCTGCGCGATATGTTGCGCCAAGTTGTGGTGCGCGGAACTGCCTCGCTGGGTGAAGTTGAAGGGTATCAGGTGGGCGGCAAGACCGGAACTGCGGATAAACCTAATCCGCAAGGCGGGTATTACGAAGACAAAGTGATCGCGACCTTCGCCAGCGTTTTCCCGATGGACGACCCCAAATACGTGCTAGTCGTTAGTCTTGACGAACCCGAAGAACGCTCGGGTGACGAACCGCGCCGCACCGCGGGCTGGACGGCTGTGCCCGTCGGCGCCGAGATTATTCGCCGGATCGCGCCGCTGATGGGTATGCGACCGGAGCATTTCGATGATAGGGTCTCGCCAAGTGCGTTGACCTTGACGCGGAACTGACGAGGGGCCAATAGGGGCCATGACAAACCTTTCAAAAACAATAGATGCGCTGGGGCTGGATTACCGGCTCGTTGGCGATTTGCCTACTGATATCACGGGCATTTCCGTCGACAGCCGGCAGACTAAACCGGGGCATTTATTTGCCGCGATGCCCGGCAACAATGTCCACGGTGCCGAGTTCGTGAAATATGCCGTTCGGATGGGTGCGGCGGCGGTGTTGACCGATCAGGCGGGGTACGAAATCGCGCAGGCGGAGGGTGGATACGACGTGCCGTTCTTGATTTCGGACGACCCGCGCATGGCGCTGTCCAAGGCGTCAGCCGTTTGGTTTGGTGGGCAACCTGAAACGATGGTGGCCATTACGGGGACCAATGGCAAAACCTCTGTTGCCAATTTCACTCGTCAGGTTTGGGAAGAACTGGGGCTTGCTGCAGTGAATTTTGGGACGGTTGGGGTTGAGGGCGCTGTGTCTGCGCCACTGTCCCACACCACTCCTGAACCGTTGACGTTACACGCGTTATTGGCTGATTTGGCGGCGCAGGGTGTTACCCATGCTGCCATGGAGGCGTCCTCTCACGGGTTGGAGCAGCGTCGATTGGATGGCGTGCGTTTGTCGGCGGCGGGTTTTACCAACTTAAGCCGGGACCATTTGGACTATCACGATGGGTTCGAGGACTATTTTGACGCCAAAGCCGGACTGTTTCGGCGGGTTTTGCCAGACGGCGCTACAGCAGTGATTAATATCGATGATGAACGCGGGCTTAGTCTGGCGGATGAACTGAACAAGGTTTTGACCGTCGGACATGGTGATGCTGATATCTGTATCAAGGATACGCGGTATCGCGCGGACGGGTTAGATGTGCTGGTCTCGTACGACGGTACCAGCCACATGGTACCCCTCGAGTTGATCGGCGGTTTTCAAGCGGACAATGTGATGTTGGCAGCGGGACTTGCAATTGCCTGCGGTGCAGATGCGCTAACAGTTTTCGAAGTATTGCCCAGGTTGCAGACGGTCCGAGGACGAATGGAACTGGTAGCGACGCGCGGTAACGGCGCAACGGTGTTTGTCGATTTCGCCCATACACCGGACGCGCTGGAAACGGCATTAAAGGCCATGCGGCCACACGTGATGGGTCGCCTATTGGTCGTGTTCGGGGCTGGAGGCGATCGAGATACCGGCAAACGTCCGTTGATGGGTGAGGCAGCGGTAAGATATGCCGACGTGGTGTATGTAACCGATGACAATCCACGCACGGAAGATCCAACAGAAATACGCGCGGCGATTATGGCGGCGTGCCCAAATGCAAACGAAATTGGTGATCGGGCAGAAGCCATTTTGACGGCGATTGACGCTCTTCAGCCCGGTGACGCTTTGCTGATTGCAGGTAAAGGGCACGAAACCGGGCAGATCGTTGGGACGGATATTCTGGAATTCAATGATGCAGAACAGGCGAGTATTGCCGTCGCAGCCCTAGAGGAATTGCAAAGATGACTGCGTTGTGGACGATGGCCGAAGCGGTAGCCGCAACTGGCGGGCGGTGCGCTGTGGATTGGAGTGCCTCTGGCGTTTCGATAGACACCCGTACGCTGCAAAAGGGCGACATGTTTGTAGCATTGCAGGACATACGAGATGGACATGACTTTGTTGCACAAGCGTTAGAAAAAGGTGCGGCGGTTGCGATGGTATCGCACATTCCCGACGGAATTTCGCCAGATGCGCCTTTGTTGATTGTGTCCGATCCGCTGGAAGGGTTGGAAGCTTTGGCGACGGCCGCGCGGGTACGAACGGGCGCACAGGTTATTGCAGTGACGGGGTCGGTTGGAAAAACAGGCACCAAAGAAATGCTTCGAACGGCTTTGGCCACCCAAGGAAAAACCCACGCTGCCGAAAAAAGCTACAATAACCACTGGGGGGTGCCATTAACATTGGCGCGAATGCCCAAGAACACAGATTACGCGGTGATTGAAATTGGTATGAACCACGCTGGAGAAATCGCGCCGCTATCGCGTTTGGCTAGACCGGATGTGGCCATTGTGACGAATGTCGCGGCAGTACACATGGCCGCGTTCGAGAGTGTCGAGGAGATCGCGAGAGAGAAAGCCTCGGTTATCGAAGGGCTTTCTGGTGGTGCTGCGGTTTTTAATGCGGACACTGAAACCGCCGAAGTTTTGGCCGAGGTAGCGCAGAACACGCAGGTGCTTTGGTTCGGAGAGACGGGGTCGGACTTCCGTTTGCGCGATGTTATTGTTGGCGCCTTCGATACTGATGTACACATAACGTTTTTGGGCAAAGACCGGTCGTTCACTCTTGGCGCCGCAGGGCGGCATCTGGCGATGAACGCACTGGCGGTTTTGGCGGCGGTTCATGCGATCGGAGCAGATGTAGAAACCGCTACCGATGCGCTTGCCGATTGGCGGCCACCGGTGGGACGAGGAGAGCGCTGGGTTATTGGCAAGATCAATTTGATCGACGACAGCTATAACGCGAACCCTCTTTCGGTTGCGGCTGCGCTGGATGTATTGGCCCATAGCACAGGCCGGAGGATTGCGATTTTGGGGGATATGTTGGAGCTTGGCCCAGACGAAATCGCATTACACACCGGAATCTCGCAGAACGACAACCTGAAAAATATTGACAAAATTCATTGCATCGGCCCTTTGATGAAGCACCTTTATGACACATTGCCAGTTGATATACGCGGTGAATGGTTTCAGACCTCCGATCAGTTGGCTGCACAGATTGAAAAACTGTTGGCGGACGGGGATGTGGTGATGGTAAAAGGCTCTCTTGGGTCGAAAATGGGGTTGATTGTTGACGCGATCAAGAATTTGGGCGATGCACGTCCTTTGAACGAAACCGGAGGCACGGCTTAATGCTCTATCTGTTGAACGAACTGTCTGATGGCGGGGATTTCTTTAACCTTTTCCGTTATATCACCTTTCGCGCCGGCGGAGCCTTCTTCACGGCGCTGATCTTCGGATTCGTTTTCGGTAAGCCGCTTATTAACCTTTTGCGACGCAAACAGGGCAAGGGGCAGCCGATCCGCAAGGACGGCCCCGAGAGTCACATTTTGGCCAAGGCGGGCACGCCAACGATGGGCGGTGTGCTGATTTTGGGTGCAGTTCTAATTTCCACTCTGCTGTGGGCACGTTGGGATAACGGCTACGTCTGGATGGTGCTTTTTGTGACTTACAGCTTTGGTCTGATTGGCTTTGCTGACGATTACCAAAAAGTATCCAAGCAACATCACGACGGTGTTTCGGGTAAAATTCGGTTGGGTCTTGGTTTTGTCATTGCGATGATCGCCGGCTTTTGGGTGATGTCGATGCAAGGCGAGGCGCTGTCAGGATATCTGGCGTTTCCAATTCTGAAAGACACGCTGTTGAACCTTGGCTTTCTCTATGTTCCGTTCGTTATGATCGTGATTGTTGGCACAGCAAACGCGGTTAACTTCACTGACGGACTGGATGGATTGGCAATTATGCCAGTGATGATTGCAGCAGGATCTTTCGGAATTATTTCGTATCTCGTCGGGCGCGTCGATTTCACCGAATATCTGGATGTCCATTACGTGGCTGGCACAGGAGAATTGACGATTTTCGTGGCAGCGTTGATTGGCGGAGGTCTTGGTTTTCTTTGGTATAACGCCCCGCCCGCAGCGGTTTTCATGGGTGATACCGGCTCGCTTGCACTGGGTGGCGCACTGGGCGCCATTGCGGTCGCTACCAAACATGAAATCGTTCTGTCGATCATTGGCGGACTGTTCGTAGTTGAACTGCTAAGTGTTGTAATTCAGGTGCTGTATTACAAGAAAACCGGCAAACGGATTTTCCTGATGGCCCCTATTCACCACCATTTTGAAAAAGCCGGTTGGGGGGAAAGTCAGATTGTGATCCGTTTCTGGATTGTATCACTTATTCTTGCTTTGGTCGGCCTAGCTACGTTGAAAATCAGATGATCCCTGTTCGGGGGTATACTGGCGCGCGCGTCGGGGTTTTGGGGCTCGGTGTTTCGGGTCTTGCCACGGCGGCTGCGTTGCAGGCAGGTGGGGCGACGCCGGTTTGCTGGGATGACAGCGACGTTGCTCGAGCCAAGGCTGAAGACGCAGGGTACGAGATATCTGATCTGACCAAAGGGCGCTCGTACGAGGATTTGGCGGCGTTAATCGTTTCACCTGGTATTCCACATTTGTATCCAGAACCGCACGCGGCAATTCAAATGGCTTGGGAAAGTGGCGTTGTAGTTGACAACGATGTTGGGCTATTTTTCCAATCGTTTGCCCTGCAAGAATGGGATATGTTTGAGAGGTACCCTCGTGTCGTCTGCGTCACCGGATCAAACGGAAAATCGACGACTTCTGCATTGTTGCATCACATCTTGGAAGAAGCAGGAATTCCTACGCAGTTGGGTGGGAACATCGGCATAGGGTCGCTGGGACTTGAACCTGCGCGTGATGGTGATGTGGTTGTGCTAGAACTCTCGTCTTATCAAATCGAACTGGCACGGGCATTGCAGCCGGATGTGGCAGTGTTCCTTAACCTTTCGCCCGATCACCTAGATCGGCACGGAGGAATTGGCGGATATTTTGCAGCCAAGAAACGATTGTTTACGCAAGGCGGTCCAGAGCGTTCAGTGATTGGTGTTGACCAGTCAGAGGGGCAGTTTTTGGCGAGCGTCATGCGTGAAGGGGCGGGGGCAGCAGATCCGGTAATCTCGATTTCGACGGCACGCCAGATGAAGGGTAAGAGTTGGAGCGTTTTTGCGCGCAAGGGCTTCTTGGTTGAATGGCGTAAGGGACGGCAGGTTGCGTCGATTGACCTGCGAAATGTTGCTGGACTACCCGGCGCACATAATCACCAGAACGCATGTGCAGCTTATGCGGTTTGTAGATCGCTGGGGCTGGCACCAAAACAGATTGAACCGCACATTAGGGATTATCATGGCATGCGGCATCGCTGCCAAGCAGTTGCCAACACTGATGGGGTGAAGTTTGTAAATGACAGCAAAGCGACGAATGCGGATGCCGCCGGTAAAGCACTTGGGGCGTTTTCATGTATTCGCTGGATTGCCGGTGGGCAGGCGAAAGAAGGCGGCATTGCAGAACTTGCACCGCTATTTCATAAAGTGGCGAAGGCATATCTAATCGGTGAAGCCGCCGAGATGTTTGCTGGGCAATTGGGCGATACCCCTTACGAGATATCCGAGACATTAGAGGCTGCCGTCAAAGCTGCCAAAGCCGAGGCCGAGGCTGGAGATACGGTCCTTTTGGCCCCCGCTTGCGCTAGCTTCGATCAGTTTGAAAATTTTGAAAAGCGCGGTGAAGCATTCGAGACGTTGGTTCGGAAGTAACGCTTTTACGCGAGGTTGCACCGATCCGGTGATTTTACGGAAAAAATCTGGCAACATAACGATTTACGCGCTATACTACCCTCGATATCGGCAAGATCCGTAAACGGACGATAAGTCGAAATGCAGGCGTATACATGAGCAGGAGCAGTCTCTCATGACGGAAATGGTATTTGGAACGGTCTCAGCCAAGTCTGGCGAGCCGATTATTTCACATTGGTGGCGCACGGTTGACCGTGTTTCGCTGTTGGCGGTTTTGCTACTGTTCGCGGTTGGCGTGTTGCTGGGCTTGGCCGCATCTCCGCCGTTGGCAGAGCGGAACGGGTTAGGCGCGTTTCACTATGTGAATCGTCAGATGATATTTGGAACAGCTGCGCTGTCAGGAATGATTTTTCTTTCCATGCAAACGCCCACAATGGTTCGCAGGCTAGCTGTTATCGGGTTTATCGCCGTATTTTTTGCAATCGTTATGTTGCCATTTTTCGGTACGGATTATGGCAAGGGCGCGGTGCGTTGGTACTCGCTTGGATTTATCTCTTTGCAGCCTTCCGAATTTGTTAAACCGACGTTTGTCTTGTTTTCTGCTTGGTTGATGTCCGCCAGCGTTGATATTGATGGCCCACCAGGGCGGTTTATGTCGTTTGTCGTTGCTGTGGCGCTTACACTTTTATTGGCGCTGCAACCAGATTTCGGACAGGCGGCGCTGGTTCTTGCCAGCTGGATACTGATGTATTTTATCGCTGGCGCGCCGATGTTGCTTTTGATCATACTTGCGATCGCAATCGCAGCAGCTTCTACCTTCGCATACAATAATTCCGAGCATGTTGCGCGGCGGATTGATGGATTTTTGAACCCTGAAATTGACCCCACATCCCAGATTGGTTTCGCAAGTAACGCCATTCAAGAGGGTGGGGTATTTGGCGTTGGTGTAGGGGAAGGATCGGTCAAATGGTCTTTGCCTGACGCGCACACCGATTTCATTATTGCTGTAGCGGCGGAAGAATACGGGTTGGTTTTCTGCCTGTTCATTATTGGATTGTTCATGCTTATCACCATACGCTCGCTTTTGCGTCTTGTGCGGGAACGCGACCCGTTCGTTCGGATCGCCGGAGTCGGCCTTTCATCTTTGCTGGCCATGCAGGCGCTAATCAATTTGGGTGTTGCTGTTCGATTGTTACCGGCTAAGGGCATGACATTGCCGTTCGTTAGCTATGGTGGCTCGTCACTAATTGCGGCTGGCATGATGTTGGGAATGTTGCTAGCCCTGACACGCCGTCGGCCGCAAGATGAAATGAGCGATATTTTGACGAGGGCGCAGTAATGGCTCCATTATTGATCATCGCGGCAGGTGGGACCGGTGGGCATATGTTCCCGGCGCAAGCTTTGGCCGAGGAGATGTTGGCGCGTGGTTGGCGAGTGAAACTGTCGACGGATGCGCGCGGCAACCGATATTCCGGCGGTTTCCCTGATGCAGTGAAACGCGAGGTCGTGTCTTCGGCGACGCCATCAAGGGGTGGGGCTTTAGCAAAATTGGCCATGCCGTTTCGCATCGCAAGCGGCGTGTTTTCAGCATGGCGTAGCATGAAAGCGGATCGCCCCACAGTGGTTGTAGGGTTTGGCGGATATCCTGCAATTCCGGCGATGACGGCTGCGCGCCTTCTTGGTGCACCACGGATGATCCATGAACAAAACGGTGTGTTGGGGCGTGTAAACGGATTGTTTGCCAGGCGCGTAGATGTTGTTGCGTGTAGTGTTTGGCCGACCGAACTGCCGACGAACACAAGCGCAGTACATACTGGAAACCCCGTACGTGGTGTGGTTCTGGAACATGCATCTGCGCCATATCATTTTCCCGGTGATTTTCCGATGAACCTTCTGGTTATTGGTGGATCTCAAGGAGCAAGTATTCTTTCAGATGTGGTTCCCAAGGCGATCGCGTTGCTGCCTGATGCGATGAAAGCGCATTTGAATGTGTCTCATCAAGCGCGGGCGGCTGATCACGATACCGTTGTTGCCGCTTATGATGCGATGGGTGTAACGGCTGATGTTCAACCGTTTTTCGACGACGTTCCTGTCCGGATAGACGCCGCGCAACTTGTTGTATCGCGCGCCGGGGCAAGTTCTATTGCGGATTTGACAGTAATCGGTCGCCCGTCCATCCTGATCCCGTTTGCTATTGCTGTTCGGGATGAACAAACAGCGAATGCACGGGCGTTGGTTGAATCTGGTGGTGCGTTTTTGATAACTGAAGCAGAGTTGACGGCCGAAAAACTGTCAGGACATATCAAGGCTATTCTGTCTGACACCGAAGGTGCGGTTGCGATGGCGCAAGCGGCTGCAGCGCAGGGAAAACCCGAAGCCACGCAAGAGCTCGCAGCGCTGGTTGAAAAATTGAAAAAGGATTAATGCGTTGAATACACAGACCCGCTTACCGCAAGACATTGGTCCGATCCATTTCGTTGGTATCGGAGGCATCGGTATGTCCGGTATCGCCGAAGTTTTGCTTAGCCATGGCTATACGGTTCAAGGTTCTGATCTTCGCGGCAGTGAAATCACCGAGCGCCTTGAGCAAAAAGGAGCGAAGGTTTTTGTCGGTCAGAAAGCCGAGAACCTTGAGGGTGCCGAAGTGATCGTAATCTCTAGCGCGATTAAGCCTGGCAATACGGAACTGGACGCCGCGCACGCCCAAGGTTTGCCAGTGGTGCGACGTGCGGAAATGCTGGCAGAATTAATGCGGTTGAAATCGAATATTGCGGTGGCTGGAACGCATGGCAAGACAACGACCACATCTATGGTAGCGGCGTTACTGGATGGCGGTGGGATTGATCCGACGGTGATTAATGGTGGGATCATTCATGCCTATGGTTCGAATGCACGGATGGGTAAAAGCGACTGGATGGTCGTTGAGGCGGATGAAAGTGACGGCACGTTTATCCGCTTGCCAGCTACGATTGCCGTTGTCACGAACATCGACGCCGAGCATTTGGATTATTACGGCAGCTTCGATGCGCTGCGCGAAGCTTTCTATACATTTGTTTCAAACATCCCGTTTTACGGTGTTGCGGTTTGTTGCATCGACCACCCTGAGGTGCAAAGCCTCGTTGGGCGGATAAATGACCGCCGTGTTGTGACCTATGGGTTCAATCCGCAAGCTGACGTTCGGGCGGAAAATTTGGAATACAAAGACGGCTCTGCCTGCTTTGATGTGGACTTGAAATCTGAAGGCGAGCGGATCGATGGATTATGCTTGCCAATGCCCGGCGAACACAATGTCATGAATTTGTTAGCATCAATCTCCGTTGCTCGACATTTGGGAATTAGCGCCGAAGATATTAAGACTGCGGTGGCTGAGTTCCGAGGCGTGAACCGCCGCTTCACCCGCGTTGGTGAGTGGAACGGGGCGACGATCATTGATGACTACGCGCACCATCCAGTCGAGATTGCTGCTGTACTGAAAGCTGCGAGACAATCGAGTGACGGACGCGTAATCGCTATCCATCAGCCGCACCGATATACCCGCCTTCGGGATTTGTTTGACGAATTTTGCGGGTGCTTTAACGACGCTGACGTTGTTGCGATCACCGATGTTTACGCCGCGGGTGAAGACCATATTGACGGCGCTGACGGGAATGCGCTGGTGGCTGGTTTAGTAAATCATGGCCACCGGAATGCCGTCGCCTTGGAAGATGATACCAACCTCGCTGGGTTTGTTCGCAAACATGCACAGCCCGGTGATATCGTTATTTGTCTTGGTGCAGGAACGATATCTGCGTGGGCGAATGACTTGCCTTTGGCCCTTTCGAATGGGTGAGCTTCTGTCTAGATTGCCTGAGGTCGAGGGTAAATATACCGAAAACCGCACAATGGACACGTTAAGCTGGCTGCGTACTGGCGGGCCTGCCGAAATCTTGTTTCAACCCGCGCACATGGCGGATCTGGCGACGTTTATGAAAGGCCTGCCCGAAGATATTCCGGTTTTGCCCATTGGTGTTTGCTCCAACATGATAATTCGCGATGGTGGTATCAGGGGCGTGGTGATCCGGCTGGGGCGCGGATTTAACGGGTTTGAGGTTATGGCCAATGGCAACTTGCGGGCAGGGTCGTCGGCCCTTGGTGCGCAGGTGGCTAAGAAGGCTGCGGATGAAGGATATGATCTCGCATTTTTGCGGACCATACCAGGAAGCATCGGTGGCGCGATCAAGATGAATGCGGGATGCTACGGTGTGTACTTGGCGGATGTTTTTGTCAGTGCGACAGCGGTAACCCGCGCGGGCGAAATCGTTACGCTGAAGCCCGATGACATGGATTTCAGCTACAGACATTCCGCGTTGCCGGATGATGCGATGGTTGTGCAATGTGTGCTGAAGGCTCCGATTGGTGAACCGGAAGAAATCCATAAGAAGATGGAAGATGCTCTGGCGCGCCGTGCTGAAAGTCAGCCGACCAAAGAGCGTTCTTGTGGCTCCACTTTCCGAAATCCGGCTGGATTTTCCTCAACCGGACGCGCAGATGATGTGCACGACTTAAAAGCGTGGAAAGTTATTGAGGATGCCGGATTGCGCGGTTATCGCCTTGGTGGGGCACAAATGTCTGAAATGCATCCTAATTTTTTGATTAATGCCGATAATGCTACTTCGGCTGATCTGGAAGAATTAGGCGAGTTGGTACGAAAAAAGGTTGCCCAAAACAGCGGTATAACGCTAGAGTGGGAAATTATGCGTGTAGGTGAAAAAACACCCACGTAATTGACCCCAACAAGCCATAAGGCACGGGGCAGATTGAGGCGGTTATGTCGAGCAGGACAGTCAACCGCATCGCAGTGTTAATGGGTGGTCCGTCCGCCGAGCGGGAAGTTTCGCTTGTTTCGGGCCGTGAATGCGCAGTTGCGTTGCGGGAAGAAGGATTCGAGGTGGTCGAAATCGACGCGGGGGATGACCTCGCGGCGCGACTTCTTGACGTTCAGCCAGATGTTGTATTCAACGCGCTCCACGGTCGGTGGGGTGAAGACGGTTGTGTGCAGGGTCTGCTGGAATGGATGCGTCTTCCATACACTCACTCCGGCGTTTTGGCCTCGTCTTTGGCGATGGATAAGGATCGCAGCAAGCGGACCTTCGCAAATGCCAACCTACCTCTAGCAAAAAGTATTTTAGTTGATCGAGTTGCCGCCAGCAATGCACACCCGATGGACCCTCCATACGTTGTTAAACCTAACAACGAAGGATCGTCCGTCGGGGTGTATCTAGTTAACGAAGGGGCCAATAGCCCCGCGAAATTGTCGGCTGACATGCCGGACGTTGTTATGGTCGAAGAATTCGTACGAGGGCGTGAATTGACCGTTGCTGTAATGGACGGCAAAGCCTTGACGGTTACCGATATTCTAACGACTGGATGGTATGACTACGATGCGAAATATGTCGAGGGCGGATCTAAGCATGTGTTGCCTGCAGATTTACCAAAGGATGTTTTCGCAGCATGTCTGGATATAGCTGAGCGCGCGCACAATTCATTGGGTTGTAAAGGCGTTAGTCGCGCGGATCTCCGTTGGGATGACGAACGGGGCGTTGACGGTTTGATCTTGTTAGAAGTCAACACACAACCCGGTATGACTCCAACATCATTGGCCCCTGAACAGGCTGCCCATTGTGGAATTCCATTTGGCGAATTTTGCCGCTGGTTGGTGGAGGATGCATCATGCGTTCGGTAGTACCATATGCTGATCCGTCACCTTCGCTGTTAAGGTATCGTTTTGAACGGCTGTGGCTGAAACCTTCAGTGCGCCAAATAGTGCGACTGTGGTTGCCTTTGGGTGTGGTGACTTTGGTGGTTCTCGCAACATTTAATAACATGACCATTCGCGAAATTGTTCGGCTCAAAAGTGCGCAACTGTATGAAATTGCGGCCGCGCGACCAGAACTTCAGGTGACACATGTTGTTTTCCCTGAGGTGTCCGACGATTTGCAGCAGCAAATTTTGACCGTCTCGAGGTTGGAGCTGCCGGTCAGCTCGTTAGAGCTGGATGTGGTCGCACTTAAGCAGGCCGTGGAATCGCTGGACGCTGTTGAAACAGCGCAGATTCGGGTTCTGGGTGGCGGAATACTAGAAATTCTAACAGTTGAACGGGATCCGGTTGTAGTTTGGCGCGATGGCAACGTTTTGCGCTTGGTCGACAATGAAGGCCATCGTGTTGCGGATATTGCGCGGAGGTCGGCCCGTGGCGATCTTCCGCTTATTGTTGGCGTTGGTGCAGAAACGCAGGTCGCCGAAGCAATCAATCTTGTACGTGTAGCCTCCTCGATTTCCGGTCGGGTCCGTGGATTGGTTCGCGTTGGCGACCGTCGCTGGGATCTTGTTTTGGATCGCGGGCAAACGATCATGCTGCCCGAATACGGGGCCATCAGCGCGTTGCGCCGCGTAATTGGATTACATCTAGCCGAAGATTTGCTGAACCGCGACGTAAAAGTCGTGGATATGCGTAACGGTGAACGCCCCGTGTTACGCCTAACCGATCAAGCCATTTCCGAGTTGCGCCGTTTGCGCACTGAAGTCCGAGGAGAGGACGCATGACCCCAAGTCTTTTTGAAATGCAACGCGAAATGCGTACCCGCCGCGAGGCTGCTGTTCGGCGTGGTGTAGTTGCTATTCTTGATATTGGCAGCTCCAAAGTTGCTTGTCTTGTGTTGCAGTTTGCACCGAACGTGAATGCGGAACCGAGTATTTCAGACACGGTAACGGTACCGGCCATGGGTGCGTTTCGCGTCGTCGGTGTTGGAACCACACGCTCGCGCGGAGTGCGTTTTGGTGAAATTGCGGTGATGGATGAAACCGAGCGGGCTATTCGCACGGCAGTTCAGCGGGCGCAGAAAATGGCCGGTCTTCGTGTCGACGATGTAATCGTTAGTTTTTCTGGCGGGCGGCCACGCTCTTATGGTCTGAGTGGCGAGATTAACGTAGAAAACGGCGAGGTGACAGAACGCGATATCGGCTATGCAATGGCTGCGTGCGAAGTGCCACCTTATGGCGAAAACCGACAGCCCATTTCGGCGATGCCAGTTAGTTTTACGCTGGACCATCAGCCGGGACTGTCGGACCCTCGTGGGCAAATCGGTAACAAACTAGCCGTCGATATGCATATGCTGACGGTTAACGACACCGTTGTGCAGAACCTTTTGCAATGCATGAAGCGTTGCGATTTGGAACTGGCAGGACTTTCGATTTCTTCTTTCGCGAGTGGCCTGTCCAGCCTTGTCGAAAACGAACAGGAGCTTGGCGCTGCGTGTATTGATATGGGGGCAGGGTCCACGGGAATTTCTGTTTTCATCAAGAAACAACTGATTTATGCGGACGCCGTACGATTGGGCGGTGATCATATCACCAACGATATCCGCCAAGGATTGCAAGTTGACACCACTGTCGCGGAGCGGATTAAAACACTGCATGGCGGCGTGGTTGCTACTGGTGTTGATGATCGCGAAATGATCGAGGTTCCAAACCCGATGGCGCAATGGGAAGATGAGCGGCGGCATGTGTCGCGTTCCGAACTTATCGGAGTGATGCGACCGCGCGTTGAAGAGATCCTTGAGGAAGTGCGCGAGCGTCTCGATGCATCCGGGTTCGAGTATTTGCCAAGCCAACAGATCGTTTTGACTGGTGGTTCCAGCCAAATTCAAGGAATTGACGAACTAGCAACCCGCATTTTAGGCCGCCGATGCCGCATAGGTAAGCCGATACGGGTTATGGGGTTGCCGCAGGCCGCGACAGGGGCGGGTTTTGCCGCCGCAGTTGGTCTCGCGTTACACGCCAGTTATCCGCAAGATGAGTGCTGGGATTTCGAGATGCCGGCTGACCGGATTGGTACGCGTAAGGTACGGCGCGCAATGCGCTGGTTCCGCAATAACTGGTGAAATGGTATTTAGGTGCAAATCCGCCTAAACCACAAAATAAGGGGTTGCCTACAGTATATTGTAGGAAAAATCACAAAAACTGGTGACGAACACTTAAGTTTAGGTTACGATCAGGAATCAACAGAATTACATTTAGAATCCCCATATTAAGGGGAAACAAAACAGGCGGAACTTATCATGGCTTTGAACCTTAGCATGCCGGATCAACCCGATCTGAGACCTCGTATTACAGTATTTGGTGTTGGTGGCGCGGGTGGTAACGCGGTCAACAACATGATCGAAAAAGCACTTGAAGGCGCGGATTTCGTTGTCGCGAACACTGACGCTCAGGCTTTGCAGCAAAGCAATGCTACGACCAAACTCCAGCTAGGCGCCAAAGTTACCGAAGGCCTTGGTGCTGGTGCACGACCGGAAGTCGGAGCCGCGGCTGCTGAAGAAAACCTTGAAGAAATTGTTGACCTTCTGGCTGGTGCACACATGTGTTTCATTACTGCTGGTATGGGTGGTGGTACCGGAACGGGCGCTGCACCGATTATCGCTGCTGCGGCACGCGAATTGGGTGTTTTGACTGTTGGTGTCGTGACCAAACCTTTCCAGTTTGAAGGTGCGCGCCGGATGCGTCAGGCTGAAGAAGGTGTCGCTGCTTTGCAAAAAGTTGTTGATACCCTGATTATTATTCCAAACCAGAACCTTTTCCGCCTTGCAAATGAGAAAACCACGTTCACCGAGGCTTTTGCCATGGCAGACGATGTTCTTTACCAAGGTGTCAAAGGGGTTACCGACCTGATGATCCGTCCCGGTATTATCAACCTCGACTTTGCTGATGTTCGCTCAGTGATGGATGAGATGGGCAAAGCGATGATGGGTACAGGCGAAGCGTCGGGTGAAGATCGCGCCATTCAAGCCGCAGAGAAGGCCATTGCCAATCCGTTGCTAGACGAGATTTCGTTGCGCGGTGCGCGCGGCGTGTTGGTCAACATCACTGGTAGCCATGATCTAACACTGTTTGAGTTGGACGAAGCCGCAAACCGTATTCGCGAAGAAGTGGACGCCGATGCCCATATCATCGTGGGTTCGACGCTTGATCCGTCTATGGAAGGCGTTATGCGTGTTTCCGTAGTCGCGACGGGAATTGACATGGCCGAAGGTGTTACGCCTGTTCACGCCCCACGCCGTAGCATGGCGGAGCCATTGGTTTACGAACAAACTCAAGCAAGCAATGTTGAACCCGAAGTTGTTATCGAACCAGTCGTTTCAGAGCCTGAGGTGGCGGTCGCCGCTGAAAGCCTCGGAACACTGTTTGATGAAGCGCCTGAAGTTGAAACAGTGGAAATCGCGGAGGCAAATGACCCGTCAACCGATGCATTACGCCGCTTGCGCGTCGCCGTTGCCAAGGTTCCCGTGGTCGAAGAAGAGCCACAGCCAACCGCTGAACCTGTTGCTGAAGCGCAAGGACGTTTTGCGATTAATAATTTGATAAATCGCATGACTGGTCATGGTCCAAACGGAGATGCAGCAGCGGTTCGCCGTCAGCCACCTCTTCATAAACAAGAAGCGCAGACCTACGAAGACGTTAACGAAGAAGAGTTGGATCGTGTGGAGATACCAGCATTCTTGCGGCGTCAAGCCAACTAATTTGCCTAAATTTCAATAAGATGGGCGCTTGATTTTCAAGCGCCCTTTTTCGTTTGCCGACCTTATCGTGCTGAAATTTCGAGATGTTGCAAAACGTCACAAAGATTGAGTTGCCCTGAACGTTAATCAGTATTAATTCAACACAAATAATTTACACATGGGTTTTCGCGTGCAAACGACACTAAAATCAACATTTACAATGGTTGGTTCCGGGCTTCATTCCGGTCGCCCGGCACGCTTGCGCGTTATGCCTGCGCCTGCGGATTTCGGTGTCGAATTTCGACGCGTTGATGTCACGGATATGGACAACCGTATTCCGGCGCGGTTCAGCCTTGTGAATGATACGCAACTTTGCACACGTCTATCTAACGAAGCTGGTGTCGAAATCGCAACGGTTGAGCATCTGATGGCGGCTCTTGCAGGGTGTGGTGTTCACAATGCGATCGTTGAAATTGACGGCCCTGAAGTTCCGATTATGGATGGTAGCGCGGCCCGGTTCGTCAAGGAAATTCTTTCGGCAGGTGTTGTGGAGCTGCATACGCCAGTTAAGGTTTTGCGCATTCTTAAAACGATTTCAGTGTCCGAGGCAGATGCGTTTGCAGAACTTTCTCCAAGTGAAGACTTTGAAATCGATTTTGAAATCTCTTTTGCTGATAAAGCCATTGGCCAGCAGAAACATACATTAAACATGAAAAACGGTAGTTTTGTGCGAGAGCTTAGTGATTGCCGCACATTCTGCATGTTTTCGGATGTTGAATACATGAAATCAATCGGTTTGGCGCGTGGTGGTTCCCTGGCTAACGCGGTCGTTATTGATGACGGTAAAGTTTTGAATCCCGAAGGCTATCGGCGCGTGGACGAATGTGTGCGACACAAAATGTTGGACGCGCTCGGGGATTTGGCCCTTGCAGGTGTGCCGGTTATTGGGCGGTATCACGGAATTCGTGCGGGACATCGCATGACGAATCTTTTGTTGCGCGCTGTTTTTTCCGCGCCGGATTCCTATGAGATAGTAGAAGTGACTCACCAACAATCCGCACATCTACCCGGCGTTGGCATAAGCAATAGCGTTCTGGAAGTGGCGGTTTAACGTCATCTCCACGATTTGGTTCGTAAGAATCCTTTTTCCTTTTAAAATCCTGTGGTAATCCTTCGTGCAAGGAAATAGTTTCAGACGTGAAACCACGTAATTTCGAGGATTAGTATGTCAGGCGTATTTCAAAGTATTCGCGGCTTAGCGCTCATTTCGGTTCTGTTTTTGACTGCCTGCTCTGGTCGTGGGCCCGAGCAGGTTAGCGAAGGCACCCCCATTACGCATATCATGGCATTGGCCGAGGCTGAAGTAGCGAAAGGCGACTACGAGGACGCCGCTGATTACTACAACGAAGTCGAACGACTGCATCCTTATTCCGTCGAAACCAAATATGCTATTATCGGGGCCGCAAAAGCATACCACGAAGAACAAATGTACCCTGAAAGCCGTGCCGCGGCGGCAAGGTATCTGGATTTCTACCCAACAACCGCAGAGGCTCCGTTGGCTATGTATCTGATTGGCCTTTCATATTACGATCAGATCATCAACGTGGAGCGAGATCAGAAAAACACTTTCCGCTCGTTGCAAGTTTTCAGCGAATTGATCGAGACGTATCCGGGTACAGAATATGCCCGCTTGGCTGAAGATAAATTCGGCATCGCGTTGAATCAGCTGGCAGGCAAAGAAATGAATATAGGTCGGTATTATTTGAAACGTGGGCATTATGTTGCTTCGATTGAACGCTTCCGCGTGGTGGTTGATGACTATGGCAACACGCCTCAAACCCCCGAAGCTTTGTTCCGCTTGGTCGAGGCGCATTTGTCGCTTGGCCTGACAGGCGAGGCCGCAGCTGCAACGGCATTATTGACCGCGCAGTATCCCGGTAATGCGTGGCAACTTGATGCGGCTGCGCTGATGTCCGGCGGCTGATTTCGGAGAGGTGTGGGGATAACTAGACATGCTCCATGCGCTATCAATCCGTAACATCCTGTTAATTGAAACCCTTGATTTGGATTTCCAGCCCGGCCTAAACGTTCTTACGGGCGAAACGGGGGCGGGTAAGTCGATCTTGCTGGACTCGTTGGGGTTTGTACTTGGATGGCGCGGTCGCTCGGACATCGTTCGGCAAGGTGCTACGCAGGGTGAGGTTACCGCCGAGTTTTCGCTAGTTGACGGTCATCCAGCGCATTCGGTTCTGTCGGATGCTGGTTATTCCGCAGAAGACGGGTTGATCTTGCGCCGCACCAACAGCCCAGACGGACGAAAGCGCGCATATATCAACGACAAAGTTTGTTCGGGCGAGTTGCTGCGTGCCTTATCCGAAACGCTTGTCGAGATACACGGACAGAATGATGACAAGGGTTTGCTCGATGTTAAGGGGCATCGGATGCATCTGGATAATTTTGCCGGAGTTACCGACGATGTGGCGGCTGTTCGTGCTGCTTGGCGGGCTCTGGCATCAGCACGTAAAACTTTGGTTCAAGCCGAATCAAAACTGGAAGAAGCATCGCGTGATGCGGAATTCCTGCGCCATTCCGTCGCTGAATTGGATGAGTTGTCACCAGAGGTCGGTGAAGACGAAGTTTTGGACACCCAACGCCGCTTGATGCAGGCTGCTGCGCGCATCCGTGAGGGGATTTCGAAGGCGCTGAGTGCCGTGTCGACGGGCGGGGCAGAAGGAGCTATGTCAGATGCCATTCGCTGGCTGGAGGACGCAGCACCTCAAGCCGGCGGACATCTAGAGGAACCCGTCGAGGCATTGGGGCGTGCGCTGTCGGAAGTGGCTGATGCGCAGCGCGGGATTGAGGAAGCGCTAAGCGCGCTCGATTTCAATCCATCGGAGTTGGAGCATCTGGAAGAGCGGCTATTTGCAATCAGAGCGTTGGCGCGAAAACACAATGTATTGCCGGATGATCTTGCCCAAACGACCGAGGATTTTCGGGTGCGATTGGTAGAAATTGATACCGGCGCGGGCCATATTCTGGAATTGCAGGAAGCAATGGCAAAGGCTGAACACAGCTATAGCACCTTGGCGGACGATTTATCGCAAAGCCGTCGTGCCGCAGGTGTGCGGCTTGACATGGCTATGATGGCGGAACTGACCCCGCTTAAAATGGAACGTGCAGAGTTCACGACCGAGGTTACTGCTGCGGATCAGGCGGGACTAGATGGCAAAGACCGTGTTGTGTTCAAAGTCGCGACCAATCCCGGCGCACCATCCGGCCCGATCAACAAGATTGCATCCGGCGGCGAGCTGTCGCGCTTCTTGTTGGCCCTAAAAGTCTGTCTGACCTCGCGCGTGTCGGGGCTTACCATGATATTTGACGAAATCGATCGCGGCGTCGGGGGCGCTACCGCCGATGCAGTCGGGCGTCGGCTGGCGAACCTGGCGGACGGCGGGCAGGTTTTAGTGGTGACGCACTCGCCTCAAGTAGCGGCTTTGGGCAGTCATCATTGGCGCGTTTCCAAATCAGACGATGGGCAAAATACTTTAACCGATGTCCGCCCTCTTGATGCCGAAGCGCGCATCGACGAAATTGCGCGGATGTTGGCAGGGGATATAGTGACAGCCGAGGCACGCTCGGCCGCCGAAGTTTTGTTGGAAGGCTAAATTGGCATCGGGTGTTCGCGGCGGACTGATTGAATATCGGCCATGACATCGTCAGAAAGCGACAGATTCACTGCTTTCAAGGAGTTTTCCAATTGCTGATTTGTGGTTGCACCAAAAATTACTGACGCCATGAATGGCCGTGAGATGCAGAACGCCAATGCCATTTGGCTGGGGTCCAATCCGTGTTTGTTCGACACAGCCAAATACCCATCGACCGCGGGGAAGACGTTTTTGGTTAACCGCCCACCAAGGTTTTCCGAAAATGTCCGGCGCGATCCGGCGGGCGTGACGTCGCCCTGATATTTGCCCGTCAGAATACCCGCAGCAAGCGGCGAGTAGGCCAGTAAACCCACATCCTCGTTTATACTTAATTCTGCCAGATCAAGATCGTATATACGGCACAACAGGCTGTATTCATTCTGAATGGAGGCCATGCGGGGTAACCCCTCGGCCTCGGCTATATCAAGGAACTGGGATACTCCCCAGCAAGATTCGTTTGATGTGCCAAAGTGGCGAATTTTACCCTCGTTCACTAGTTCGCCCAACGTTCGCAGACATTCCGCCATGTCATCGCGCGTTTTGTTGCGATCTTGTCCACTCGGGTCGAACGCCCAGTATTTGCGGAAATGATACGACCCACGATTTGGCCAATGAAACTGGTAGAGGTCGATATAATCGGTTTGCAGGCGTTTAAGGCTGCCCTCGACAGCCTCGCGGATCGTGGCCGGTGATATATCTGCACCTTCACGATCCTTAATAGCACTGCTTCCACCGCCAATTACCTTGGTGGCAATGATAACATCGTCGCGTCGTCCAGTATTGGCGAACCAACTGCCGATAATTTCTTCGGTTCGACCTTGGGTTTCATGGTTTATAGGCGTTACCGGATACATTTCGGCAGTATCGATAAGGTTTACACCGTGATTCAGTGCGATATCGATCTGGCCATGTCCTTCGGCCTCTGAATTCTGAGTGCCCCATGTCATTGATCCGAGGCATAGCGCGCTGACCTCGATGTCCGTGCGGCCTAGTTTTTTGTATTGCATGGGTTTTCCTGTTTTTTGCGTCGCTGAATACTGCAAGGAAAACGGGGAGGGTCAAGGGAAATACTGGTATAAAAGCCACGTAAACAATAAAGCTGCCTTCTTTGGGTTGTGTCAGTGGACTTGGCTGCCTACATCACCGCTTATGAAAAAGTTTATTAAACGCTTTAAAGCAAAACCAACCGTTCCCGTAATACGCCTGAATGGCGTTATTGGCGGCGGAAGTCGCCTTGGTGGTCCAGGCTTGAACGACGCAGCGCTTGCACCGGTAATTGAACGCGCCTTTTCCAAGGGAAAACCCAAGGCTGTGGCGCTGGTGATCAATTCTCCAGGTGGGTCGCCGGTGCAATCCGCTTTGATAGCCGCCCGTATCCGGCGACTGGCGGATGAAAAAGAGATCAAAGTTTACGCGTTTTGCGAGGATGTTGCCGCGTCAGGCGGGTACTGGCTGGCGACGTGTGCTGACGAGATATACGTCGATGGAAGTTCGATCGTCGGGTCGATTGGTGTGATTTCGGCGTCCTTTGGATTCACCGAGCTAATGGAACGCCAAGGCGTGGAACGTCGTGTTTATACCGCTGGCGAAGATAAATCGATGCTGGACCCATTCCGCCCGGCAAAAGACGAGGACATCGAGCGGGTCAAAGGACTTCAAAAGGTGATCCATGATAACTTTATCACACAGGTGACCTCGCGGCGTGGCAACCTATTGTCCGATGAAGGTTTGTTTACCGGCGATATCTGGGTCGGGGCGCAAGCAGTTGAAAACGGGTTGGTCGATGGGGTTGACCATATTGTGCCAAAGATGAAGGAGTTGTTTGGAGATGATGTGCGCTTGCCTGTACATGGTCCAAAACGATCGTTTCTAAGCAAGTTCGGGGCTGCAAGCGTGATTTCCGATGTGGAGGATCGCTTGAACTGGTCCCGCTTCGGATTGTAAAGTAACGATCATGTATAAAGCGGTTTCTATATTTTTGATCGTTATTCTGGTGCTCGGCATGTTTGGGAAGCTGAGGACATTGAAGATTCGTAAACCGCGGGATTTGCCTCGTGCAAAAAAGTGTAAAACCTGTGGTAATTATTTGATTGGCATCGATCCGTGCAAATGCAAAAAAAGCCCGAAGTAAACGCCGCTTAAAGGGACACCAGTTAATTCATGGATATGTTTTTAGTTCTTGCTGGTCTTGTGATCCTGCTCGTTGCAGGTGATTTTTTGGTGAAGGGCGCTGTTTCACTTAGTCTGCGCCTTGGAATTCCTGCCTTGATTGTCAGCTTTACGATCGTCGGATTTGGTACATCAGCACCCGAGTTATTGATCGCAATTCAGTCCGCCCTAGAAGATGCGCCAGGGCTGGCGTTGGGGAATGTGGTGGGGTCCAATATAGCTAATGTGTTGTTGGTACTTGGTGTTCCGGCATTGCTTTTCACACTTGATACACGGCGATGCGACGCAAAACGTACCTATATTCAAATGATCGCTGCATCCGTTGTGTTTACGGCACTATGCTTTCTAGGCCCTTTATATATTTGGCACGGGCTTGTTCTATTGGCGTTACTCGCTGCAATGCTTGGCGACGCCTTTTGCTCTGCGCGAAAGTCGCGGCGGTGTGAGGATGTAGGTTGTGTAGCCTCGCAAGAACTGTCCGAACTGGAAGACGCAGACCCGAATATGGCGATTTGGAAAGTCGCGGCTTATATGGTTGCTGGCATCATTGGTCTGCCGTTCGGCGCGCACATACTTATCGAAGGCGCATTAGGTATTGCTCACGATAAAGGCGTGCCCGAAGAGATAATCGGTTTGACGATCGTTGCGATCGGCACCTCGTTGCCGGAACTCGCGACAACAGTCGTCGCCGCACTACGCCGACAGGCGGACGTGGCGTTGGGGAATGTGATCGGATCCAATATGTTCAATCTACTGGCCATCATGGGGATAGCCAGTTTTTTTGGGCCACTGGAAGTAGCACCACGTTTTTTGCAAGGCGACTTGTGGATTATGTTGGCATCTTCATTGGCACTCGCCTTATTCGTGTTTTTCCGGTTGCAACTTTCCCGCATATGGGGATTTATGTATTTAACCGCATATGTGGTGTATATACTCGTAATGCTACAATAACCGGAGGATTATATGGCTGCGTTAATTACCGGAGGCGCGAAACGTTTAGGACGGGCCATGGCGTTGCATTTGGCCTCCAAGGGCCATGATGTTGTGATCCATTATTCCAGCAGTGTTGACGACGCGGAGAAGACTGCCGAGTTGGCCCGCACGTTTGGTGTTAGGGCTGCGATAGTACATGCGAATTTGCTGGATCAGGAAGCAACCTCCACTTTGGTTGATCGGGCCGTTGGCGCGATTGAGGCGCCTCTGGACGTGTTGATAAATAACGCATCAACATTCGAATATGACACACTGGAAACCGCGACCCTCGAGAGCTGGGACAAGCATATCAACTCGAACCTGCGCGCTCCGGTGTTCCTGACCCAAGCGTTCGCAAAGCAGGTTCCGAGGGCTGCGATGGACGAACATGATGAACCACTAGCCAGTGCCTGCGTTATTAATATGGTGGATATGCGCGTACGTAAATTGACGCCGGAATTTGCAACTTATACGCTGGCGAAAGCGGGTCTTTGGACGTTTACGCAAACGGCGGCACAATTCCTTGCCCCCCACGTTCGAGTTAACGCAATCGGACCCGGACCAACGATGCAAGGGACGCGCCAGACCGTCGAACATTTTGCTAAACAAAGGGCCGCTACCATTCTTGAGCGGGGTTCTAACCCTGATGAAATTTGCAAAGCACTGGACTTTATTCTGGAAATTGACGGGATGACCGGACAGCTGATTTGTCTGGATGGTGGTCAACATTTAGCGTGGAAAACCCCGGACGTTCTTGGCGTAGAGTGAAAAAACCAGACTTTTCAATATGGTAAAAACAGCACCTAATAATTGGCAAAAAATAAACTTTTCCACTTGACCGCTATCTTTGGTCGGTTGGTAACGATTCTGTTAACTCTAACACCAAATTAAAAGGTGTTAATTAATTATCTAGCAATTACAATGGCTTAGTAAAGTGCCTATTTTTTAACCAAAGGGTAATCTTTCCATGTATTGCTGGACAAATCGATTAGATAGGAAATTTATCAACAGACTTATCCACAGGAACGGTGGACATGTTTTCTCTTGAAATATACTTGTGCACCATGCAGCACAGTCGGAGAATCGATTTATAGTGGGGCGCGTGATTTCAGTGAGTGACAAACACCAAAATTCAGGGTTTGAAGAAGAAGGCACTCCGTTGACGGATGACGCCGCCGAAACAGGTTTCAGAGTCGTCCAGAAGTACCTGAAAAATCTGGATAACAGTCCAGGCGTCTACCGAATGCTCAATACGAGTGGTGAGGTTTTGTACGTTGGAAAAGCGCGAAACCTTAAGAAGCGGGTCTCAAACTATGCTCGACTGACCGGGCACACAGCGCGGATTGGCCGGATGATTGCGGGCACGGCCCAGATGATGTTTCTGACCACAGAAACAGAAACCGAGGCGCTGTTGCTTGAGCAAAATCTTATCAAACAATTAAAGCCGCGCTACAATGTGTTACTGCGCGACGATAAGAGTTTCCCGAATATTTTGGTGACGACCGATCACGATTTCCCACAAGCTATGAAGCATCGCGGCTCCAAAAAGGGTAAAGGCAAATATTTCGGCCCGTTTGCGTCTGCCGGTTCGGTGAACCGGACGTTGCACCATTTGCAGAAAGTGTTCCTGCTACGAAATTGTTCGGATTCGGTGTTTGCAGCGCGGACAAGACCGTGTTTGCAATATCAGATCAAACGATGTTCAGCACCTTGTGTAGGGAAGGTCAGCGCTGAAGAATATCGTGCGACTGTCGAGGATGCGCTTCAGTTTTTGTCGGGGAAATCGACGGCTATTCAGGAAAGTCTCGCGAAGCAAATGGCAGCGGCGAGCGACGCGATGGAATACGAAAAGGCGGGGTCTCTACGCGACCGGATAGGTGCATTGACCGCCGTGCAATCTTCGCAAGGTATCAATCCGCAGGGCGTGTCCGAGGCGGACGTTATCGCCTTGCATCAGGATGGTGGACAGGCGTGTGTCCAAGTGTTTTTCATTCGTGCTAACCAAAATTGGGGCAATCGAGCTTACTACCCAAGAACCGGCGCAGGTGCTGAACCTGCCGAAATTCTGGAGGCCTTTATCGGGCAGTTTTACGGCAACAAAACACCACCACGTTTGCTGCTTTTAAGCCACGAGGTCGAGAACGCCGATTTGCTTGAAGATGCGTTGACTGCGCAACTAGGACGCAAAGTGGAACTGTTGGTGCCGCAACGTGGCGAAAAGAGAAACCTTGTTGAGGGAGCTGAGCGGAACGCGCGCGAGGCGCTGGCACGAAAGATGTCCGAAACTGCCACACAAGCCAAATTGCTGTCAGGATTGGCTGAGGCATTCAACTTGGATAGTCCGCCAGAGCGGATCGAGATTTACGACAACAGTCATATTTCGGGAACGAACGCGGTTGGCGGCATGGTGGTTGCCGGGCCGGAGGGGTGGATGAAATCCAGCTATCGCAAGTTCAACATCAAAAACACCGATCTGTCCCCAGGCGATGATTTTGGGATGATGCGGGAGGTTTTGGATAGGCGCTTCAAACGATTGTTGAAGGAAGACCCAGACAAGAAGACCGACCTGTGGCCTGATCTGTTGCTAATTGATGGCGGTGTGGGGCAGGTTTCGGCAACAGTTTCGGCGTTGGATGCCCTCGGAGTCGAGGGCGTTGCCATTGTCGGCGTCGCGAAGGGCGAGGATCGTGATGCGGGAAAAGAAGAATTCCACAGACCCGGCCAGCGCCCCTTTGCTTTACCCCACCGCGATCCGGTGTTGTATTTCGTGCAGCGCATGAGGGACGAAGCCCACCGGTTTGCGATAGGTGCACACAGGACACGCAGAGCGAAGGCTGTAGGGGCCACACCGCTAGATGACGTGCCAGGTGTAGGTGCGACGCGCAAGCGGGCGCTGCTCGCGCATTTTGGGTCAGCGAAAGCTGCGACGCGTGCAGGGTTGGCCGATTTGAAGGCAGTTGACGGAATTTCTGACGCATTGGCCGAAAGCATCTATGGCTTCTTTCATAGCGGCGATTAATCCGTTAAGCAGGGCGAAACAAATAGGAGATACAATGCGCTGGAACATACCAAACATCCTGACAGTTATGCGTTTGCTGGCCGCCCCTGGCGTGCCGATGGCTTATGTGCTGTTCCCAAGCCCGATGGCGGACTGGGTTGCGCTGATATTGTTTGTTGGGGCGTCTTTTACGGACTTCCTCGATGGATATTTGGCGCGAAAATGGAACCAGATAAGCAACTTTGGGCGCATGCTGGATCCGATTGCTGATAAAGTGATGGTGGTTATTGCGCTACTGGTCGTGGTCAGTTTTTCGCAGATGGATGCGTTCATCCTTATCCCAGTCGTAATAATTTTGTTTCGTGAGATTTTTGTTTCTGGACTACGCGAATTCCTTGGGGCAGACGCATCGCGTTTGCAGGTGACCAAATTAGCCAAATGGAAAACTACGGTACAGATGGTGGCAATTGCCGCGATTTTACTGACACACATGTTGGGTATCTACGTCACCACGAATTCCTTTGCTATGGATCAGGCTTACGCTTGGCAGGTTATGACTGGTGAAGTTCAGGATAACAGCAACCTGTATACGCTCTACCAATCTTATGTTTATGTCGGCAATGCGGGCATTATCCTGATTTGGTTGGCAGCCCTGCTAACCTTTATCACCGGATTCGATTATTTCCGCAAAGCGTTGCCCTTCCTTAAGGAGGAAACCTGATGCAGGTTTTGTATTTTGCATGGGTTCGCGAACGCATCGGTGTGCCACGCGAAAGTGTCGAATCGTCTGCAAAAACCGTGGCGGAATTGGTCAGCGAGCTGCGTGGGCGTGAAGCGCGCTACGATCTGGCTTTCTCAGATATGACCGCCATTCGAGTTGCGTTGGATCAGGAGTTGTCTGATCTGGGCGCCTCGCTGGTGGGGGTGCGTGAAGTTGCGTTTTTCCCGCCGATGACTGGGGGTTAACATGTCCGTTAGTGTGCAGGCGGCCGATTTTGATGTTGGGGCTGAAATCAAGGCGTTGGCAAATGGACGCACGGATATCGGCGCAGTGGTGACCTTTACCGGGCTAGTTCGCGATATGGCCGGCGGGGAAAAGATCGCTGACATGGAGCTGGAGCATTATCCCGGCATGACCGAGAAAGCGCTGGCGAATATCGAAGCCGAGGCCAACGAACGTTGGCATTTACAAGCCACCCGCATTGTCCATCGTTTTGGAAAGTTAACACCGGGCGCGCAGATAGTTTTGGTCGCAACTGCCTCTCCGCATCGAGGAGATGCATTTGAAGCGGCCGAATTCATCATGGATTTCTTGAAATCTCGTGCACCTTTCTGGAAGAAAGAGGGCACACCAGATGGTGGACGGTGGGTTGATGCCCGCGATGCTGACGAAGACGCGCTTAATCGCTGGTCCTAATGGCCGCGCAGTTCATCTACTTCGGTACGCCAAGCCTCGGCCTCCACGCGCCATTGTTCGCTTTCGCGGCGGGCATTCCCCAGACCGGTCATCGCGGCTTCTAGTTCTGCCTTGAGTTGGCTCTCGCTATTTCGTGCAGCAGTTTCGACTTCGACCAAACGGGTTTCGGCGACGGTTTGTGCGGCCTCGGCTTCGCGCATGCGGGCGACGACTTCGTCAGACGCCATGGGGCCAGCGGTGTTCATTCGGTCAAAAAACCAGCGTAGGGTCCAGCCGATGATAACGGCAGCAACCAGCGCCGAACCGATAATCAGCGTTAGATCAGTTCTGTCCATCTGTCGTTTCCTCTAGCAATTTGAAAGCGATACGTCGGTTCTCCTGACGCCCTTCTTCGGTTTCGTTGTCAGCAAGCGGCTGGGTTTCACCATATCCGACGGCTGTTAGATCACCCAGCAACATGTTTCGTGCCAGCAGCGAATCAAGCACCGCGTCCGCACGCGTTTGACTAAGGTTGAGGTTCATTTCCTCACGGCCTTGGCTGTCAGTGTGCCCGCCAATCTCGAATGCTGCGTCTTTACAGCGATTCAGAATCGATACGATTTTGTTAATAGTTTTGACGGATGCAGATTCGATTACAGCCGACGAAGGGGCGAACAGTATTTGATTCTCGTCCAGCAGGGTGGAAATCTCGGTTTCGCACTCTTTCGCATCGGGTTTATCTTCAACGACAGGTTCAGGGATGATTTCTTCGACTACGATTGTGAACCGTGCGCCCGCGCCAAATCCGGCTTCGAGCTTGCCTAGGATCGCATCGTATAGCCCTGCGGTTTCGCCTGTACCTGTCACGGTAACTGTTTCCTCGGTGACTTTGATGTTGCCTACGTTCAACATCGCCAATACTTCCAGCGCAACCAGCTGTCGTGAAGTCCAGCCGTGTGGTGCGAAGTCGGCAACTTTACTAATGTCGGTGACAGAATCGTGGCCGAACTTGGCTTCTGCGTAGGTCAGCAAAGTTCGTTTCGAAATCTCGTCAATTGTCACGCCTTCTAGAATGGCACTGCCATCTTCGCGAAGTTGGGCATGAAAATAGGGGCGGAGGTCATCGTTAGTGATCACCTCGACTTCGGGCAAAACGCTTTGTAAAAAGTAAGCTGCCGGCAGCGCGTCCTGCAACGATTGGGCAATCGCGCTAAATGTTATTGAGTCAAATCCAATTGGGGCAGTTAATGTTACGCCCGAATCCTGCATCTCGAAACTACCGCTGCCCATATTGGCTACGGCATCCATCCCTGCAGTCGCTACATCGGACCAGCTATCAGTAGGGGCTCCGATGCCGATTTCGCAGCCCGAGTTATCGGGCGCACCAAAACGTTTTGCAGCGCTTACTATGCGCTCCTCGCCTTCAGGCGTCAGCGCATAGCAAAGCAGCGTCGTGTCGGTTTCGCTGACAATAAATGACAACGTGTAGGGGGCGAAAATCGGACGCGGGGCGGTAATATCGATTGATAGGACGACGCCTTGGGGTTTTAGCGATTGAAGCTCTTGATGCAGCAGTTGTTTTTCGGCGTCGCTTTTGACAACAGCTGTTACGGTAACTTCGCCCGCTGTTATGCTGACCTTTGAGCGCTCGACCCGAGCCATGATATCAGCACCGAATTGTAGGGCAACATCCCATCCGTCAGGCGCGGCCCATTCGGTTGTTTCTTTCATATCAATCAGCGACACGCCGTCAATATTCGCTATGACGTCGCGAATGATGTCGCCTTTGCTTTCACTCGGCGTGATTCCGATCAATGAAACGTCTGTGCCGCTGCGAAGGATTTCCAATGCGAATTGCGGGGCAATGGCGGGTATGCTTTCTTCCACATCCATCGAGTTTCGAATTCGCGTGGTAGAAACGATACCGGAAATTGCGTCAAAAGCCTGAATGCGTTTTCGGTCATCCGGTGCCGTGCCACTAAGCAATACAAGTGTGCCGTTGGTTTCGATATGCGCCCAACTTTGACCCGAAGCGACTAGCGCAGATTTGGAATTCCGCTCTGTCGTGTTTTCCAGTGTGGTCACAGCGAATGATGCAACCAGCGCTGCGGCGGCGATGCTTGCTAAAAATCCGGCTGTGGCAAATGCAATAGCGGCAGGGCGCATGGGACCTCGGAGTCGTTTAGTTGGCTGTTTTTACGTGATGAAAACGGGTAGGGCAACAGGTTGTCGCCCAGATTACAGGATTGCGGCGATTCCAATGATGGCGGCGGCGATTAATCCGGTATCGCGGTTGGAGCGGAACAATTTTAAGCATATTTCAGGGTTGTCGATATCAAGGTACCGCATTTGCCAAAACATGTGCATTCCGAACGCCCAAGCAGCCAAAATTCCCAACATTAGAGGTGTCACGGGGCCACTGGATAACGCCAAAATCGCGGCGAGCGCCATAAGGCTGACAGACAAGGCCATGAACACAAACAAGTATCTAGGAGTCGCCGCCGCAAACAATCGTGCGGTGGATTTCACCCCGATCAAAGCGTCGTCGTCTTTGTCTTGATGCGCATAGATCGTGTCGTAAAACAACGTCCAAGCGATGCCGGACAAGTACAAAAGTACGGGTGGCCAGCCAAGGCTTCCCGTGTGGGCGGCCCACGCCAGCAGGGTGCCCCAGTTGAAGGCGACACCTAGAAAAACTTGCGGCCACCAAGTGAAGCGTTTGGCGAAAGGATAGACCATCACGGGGATCAGGGCCGCAATTCCCAGCAATATGGTGAACGTGTTGAAGGTTAGTAAAATGCCGAAAGCGGTCAACATTTGTAGCACTAGCCAGACTGCGGCCTGCTTTACTGTTACCTGACCTGAAGGCAGCGGGCGCGATTTGGTACGGGTGACTTGTGCGTCAAGCTTTCGGTCTGAAATGTCGTTCCACGTACAGCCAGCACCCCGCATCAGGAAGGCGCCGACAGCACAGCCTATTGCGATCCAAATGTCGTTTAAGGTGCCACCAGCGGGGTTGGCAGCGACGGCCAGTCCAAGCCCCCACCAACACGGGATAAGCAACAGCCAAGTTCCGGCAGGCCGATCAGCCCGCGAGAGGCGTAAATATGGTCGAGACCAGCGAGGTGCAAAACGATCTACCCAATTTAGCAAAGTTGCATCGGCAACTCTTCCATCTTGGTTCAGTTCGGGCATATGATCGTCTGAATTCATTTAGGGCACACCACATGGCTAAGAAACGCGCGAAAATCAGGCTCTTTGTAGAGGGTTCATTGGGGGAGGGGCAAGGGATTGTCGTCTCTAAAGAGCAGGCAAACTATCTGTTCAACGTAATGCGCCAGAAAATCGGCGACAATGTGCTGCTTTTCAATGGTCGCGAAGGGGAATGGCAGGCCGAAGTAGTCGAAGCTGGAAAGCGTTCGGTCAAACTGGCGTGTCGCGTCCAAACCGCGCCTCTACAACTGCCGCCAGATCTATGGCTTTTGTTTGCGCCCATCAAAAAGGCGCGCACAGCGTTTATTGTTGAGAAGGCGACAGAACTGGGCGCGGCGCGGATCATGCCCGTTCTTACAGATTTCACAAATATGGACCGGATACAAATTGACCGCCTCCGCGCATATGCAATGGAGGCTACCGAACAATGCGGAGGTACATTTATTCCCGAAGTTTGCGGATTTCAAAAATTGTCGGATGTTCTGGATCATTGGCCTGCGGATCGAAAAATAATGTTCTGCGATGAAAACCGGAAAGCACTTCCCGTAGCGAAAGCGTTGGCCAACGAAACGGGCGGCAAATGGGCGATTGTAATCGGTCCGGAGGGTGGATTTTCGCCCGTCGAAGTAGAACGCTTACGCAAGATGGAACAGGTGACATCCGTAACACTCGGCCCTCGGATACTTCGCGCGGACACAGCTGCGGTCGCAGCATTAACCGCATGGCAGAGCGTGCTAGGCGATTGGGATTGAGATTTGCCCTTGGTCGCGACAACCTGATTATTCCGCCAACGAATATGCTTCTGAGGCCCGTCGCGGCATTGGCATTGAACAAATTGGTGATTACACTCTAACCATATTCGCCCCGCCCGAGACCAAGGAATAACCATGCCTCTTTTTCGCCCCGAAGCTATGCAAACCTTGAGACGTTGGCGGGAGCCCGCTTTTGTCGCAGTGTTTTTCGCTTTGTCAGTCTGGTTTTTGTGGCAAGCTGTTGCGCAATCCAGCTGGATTTCCGGTATGATTGGTTTGGGCATGGCTGGTGTGGTGGGCAGCGTTCTATACGTTTCCTATATGCGGGCCAGCATCAATACTGAGTCGGACGGCCCGGGTATTGTCGAGGTGCGGGAGCGAGAGATTACGTATTTCGCACCCGAAAATGGCGGCTCAATGGATCTTGATACGTTGCTTCGCTTGCAACTCTCGACGTTGCCAAGCAATAGCGGAGACCGGAACTGGATTCTTTGGTATCCGGGTGGTTCGTTGGTTATTCCGACTTCAGCGGACGGTGCCGGGGCATTGGTAGAGGCATTTGCCGCTTTGCCCAACCTTGGATACGATAAAATTGCGCGGGCGACGAAGGCGGAAACGCAAGAGATATTCACGATTTGGCAACGTGGTCGATAAATCGCTGAAACATGACTTGCGGTTGTTGAATCCGAACCCTAAGTCGATAGGCAGAACATAAAAACGGGAGTTCTATTAATGTCGATACCTCAGTCCGGTGGTGGACCGATCGAGCACCACTCGCAACTTGCAGAATATCTGTCTTCGGGGTGCAAACCCAAAAGCGAATGGCGTATCGGCACGGAGCATGAGAAGTTCGGGTATTGCAAGGATGCGTTTTTGCCACTCCCCTACGAAGGCGAGCGCTCGATCAAGGCAATTCTTGAAGGTCTTCGCGACGGGTTTGACTGGTCGCCACTCGAAGAAGCAGGCAAGCTGATCGGTCTTACCAAAAACGGGGCGAACGTGTCGCTAGAACCGGGTGGGCAATTGGAGCTGTCCGGTGCTCCGTTGGAAAGCATTCACCAGACCTGTGACGAAGCCAACGTGCATTTGAAAGAAGTCAAAGCAGTTGCTGACAAAGTGGGCGCGCGTTTCTTCGGCATGGGGGCCGCACCGGACTGGACTCATGAGCAGATGCCGTTGATGCCCAAAGGGCGCTACAAATTGATGAATCGCTACATGGGCGAGGTCGACACGCACGGCACGCAAATGATGCGACGGACGACCACCATTCAAGTCAACCTCGATTTTTCAAGCGAACCGGACATGGTGCAAAAACTGCGTGTTGCCTTGGCTTTGCAACCGATCGCGACTGCGTTGTTTGCGAACTCTCCGTTCTTTGAGGGCGAATTGACAGGGTATCAGTCGTGGCGTGCCCGAATTTGGCAAAACACCGATAATGCGCGTACGGGCATGTTGCCATTCGCATTCGAGGACGGCTTTGGCTTCGAGGCATATGCTCAATATGCCCTCGACGTGCCGATGTACTTTGTTTACCGCGACGGAAAATATATCGATGCGTTGGGTATGTCGTTCCGCGATTTCCTAGCTGGTGAACTCCCGGCTTTGCCAGGTGAAATGCCGACTATGTCCGATTGGGCGGATCACTTGACGACGGCTTTCCCCGAAGCACGGATTAAAAAATACATGGAAATGCGCGGCGCTGACGGTGGTCCATGGCGTAAAATATGTGCGCTACCTGCCCTTTGGGTTGGCATGATGTACGATCAAAATGCACTGGATGCGTCCTGGGACGTTTGCAAGGACTGGACTGCGGAACAACGAGCCCAACTGCGGTTTGATGTTGCAAAAGATGGCCTGCAAGCACGGATAAATGGCCGTGAGGTTCTGGATGTCGCGAAGGATGTTTTGGCCATTTCCGAAGCTGGCTTGAAGGCGCGCGCTGTGCCTGGTGCAGGCGGTTTGATTCCTGACGAGACGCATTTCCTGAATGCGTTGCAAGAAATTGTGGATCGTGGGTATTCACCAGCAAAAAAACTGGAACGATTGTATCAGTGCGAATGGGCTGGGGACATTAAGCGCGTGTATCAAGAATACTCGTACTAAGAATGCGCCCCGCTGGAAATGCGGGGCGGACGAATTACACGAGCGGATCTGGACCGTATTTGTTGGTGCCCTCATTGCCCTTCCTGATCATCCAGATGAGCAAAACGATAACACCGATTAGCGGAACTAATGCAAATAACAGCCACCACCCTGACCTGCCCGTATCGTGCAGTCGGCGTACTTGAGCTGCCCAAGTTGGCAGGAACGTAGCGAGGGCAAAAATATTTCCGAAATATCCGGTGTTGTACGAAATCTCTACCCCACCCAACACAACGATATTGTCGCCGAACATCACAGCATCGGCGGCACCGGAAATTATTTGGCCAACGGTCAAGAAGAGCATAAACCACCAAAATTCCGACCGCTGGGCGCGGCCAGAAAATGTGATGTACTTCGAAAAGCAGGCCGAGATTGAATCCACAAGTGTCATATTAAAATTCCAATACTGTTGATTCTACTTTTTACCGATTTTCGGCTCCTGGCCCTTAAGCATCCGCCCGATGTTTGCATGATGGCGCACCCAGACCAGCGCCGCCAAAATAACGCCCAGCCACACCGCGGCGGGCATATCGAAAACGTACAGCCATATGGGGGTGCTTGCGGATGCCGCCAGCGCTGACAATGACGACATGCGCAGGGCTAGCGCCGTTGCCAACCAAACCATGCAGGCCGCAAGACCTGCCCAGAAATTCAATGCCAACATAATGCCAAGGAAAACAGCCACACCCTTGCCGCCTTTGAACATCAGGTAGATCGGGAAAAGATGCCCAAGAAACGCGGCGAGAGCAGCAATCTGCGCTGCGTCCTCTCCTAGAAATGCACGGGCAATAAGAACGGCCACGACCCCTTTGCCTGCATCCAGCACCAGCGTTGCAAAGGCCGCCTTTTTTGATCCGGTCCGCAACACATTCGTCGCCCCGATATTGCCCGAGCCGATCTCGCGCAGATTTCCAAGCCCCATCACCTTGGCGACAATCATCCCGAAGGGGACCGAGCCGAGCAGATAGGCGGCAATGAAAACCCCCAGCAGCCACGGCCATTGATTTTCAAAAGCGGGGTTGGCCCCCCAGAAACGTAGGAAATCTGGTAGCATCACGGCTCCTTAAAATACTTGATTGCCTGCAACGAAAGTTTTCAGAACCTTACCTTGCATACGTCGCCCGTCAAAGGGCGTGTTTTTCGATTTAGACAACAGCTTGAAGCGGTCCATCACGAAGGGTGCATCTGGATCGAACAAAATTAGATCAGCGGGTGCGCCAGCAGACATGCGACCATTCTTAAGTCCAAGCAATTTCGCAGGGTTCAGGCTGATGGCACGAAACAATGTAGGCAAGTCCATATGCCCGCCATGCACCAATTGCATCAACGCTGGCAGCATCGTTTGCAAGCCAACTGCCCCGCTCGCGGCTTCTTCGTAGGGCAGACGTTTTGATTCTTCGTCCTGCGGCGTATGCATGGAGCTAATAATGTCAATCAGCCCATCTGCAACAGCTTGAACCACCGCCAAACGGTCATCCTCGGATCGCAGTGGTGGTTTGACTTTGAAGAAGGTGCGGTAGTCTTCGACATCAAATTCATTAAGCGTCAAATGGTGGATGGAAACCCCGGCGGTTACATTCAACCCAATTGCCTTTGCCCGTTCCAGAACCGGTAGTGCAGCCGCGCAGGTGATCTGGTCGGCGTGATACTTCGCGCCAGTCATCTCAACAAGCGCCATGTCGCGTTCAAGCTGAATACGTTCGGCTATTGGTGAAACAGCCGGCAGCCCTTGTTTCGTGGCGAAAGGGCCAGAGGTTACACATGCCCCATTGGACAACACAGGTTCCTGCACGTGGGCGATTACGAGTGCGTTGGAAGCGCTTGCGTAAGTCAGAATACGTTGTAGGATTTTGGGGTTGGTGACGGGGCGGTCAGCGTCCGTGAAAGCGACTGCGCCAGCGTCTTGCAGAAAGCCGATCTCGGCCATTTCTGTGCCTTCGCGACCCTTGGTCAGAGCCGCCATAGGTAGGACATTCACAGGGCTGGCATCCGCTGCCCGCCGCCGGAAAAAATCAAGGATTTCAGGAGTGTCGATCGCAGGTGTCGTATCGGGCCGTGTGACCATCGTAGTGACCCCCCCCGCTGCGGCGGCGAGGCCTGCAGTGCGAAAACTCTCTTTATGACGCTCACCGGGTTCACCGATCTTCACGCCGATGTCGATGATGCCCGGGGCGATATATTTACCTTTGCAGTCAATACCTTCGGTGGATGCAGGGAGAATTTCGGAGATCAGCCCGTCTTCAATGCGAACGGCTCCAAGCGTTTCTGTTCCGGCTTCGGGATCGATGATGCAGGCGTTCGTTAGGGTCAGCATGTGGTTGCCTCTTCTTTGGATTTCCGCAAGTTCCGCGCTAACAATTCCATCACTGCCATCCTTACGGCCACGCCCATTTCGACTTGTTCTTGTATCACCGATCGGTTGATGTCGTCGGCTAGGGTTCCGTCAATTTCAACTCCGCGATTCATTGGGCCGGGGTGCATGACGATGGCGTCGGGTTTGGCGTTAGCAAGTTTGGTCGGGTCGAGACCCCAACGGTGGTAATATTCGCGCTCCGATGGAATGAAACCGCCGTCCATGCGTTCTCGCTGAAGGCGCAGCATCATGACGACGTCCACATCTTTCAGACCCTCGGCCATATTGTCGGTCACCTCGACTCCCAGTTTGTCCACGCCGGAGGGCATCAGAGTTTTTGGGCCGATTAGACGAATGCGGTTTTCCATTTTCCCCAACAGGAAGATGTTGGAACGGGCGACGCGGGAATGCGCGATGTCACCGCAGATCGCGATGGTTAGACGATGTAGGCGACCTTTTGAACGACGGATGGTTAATGCATCCAGCAACGCTTGCGTGGGGTGTTCGTGGCGACCATCACCAGCGTTCAGAACTGCGCAATTAACTTTTTCCGCCAACAGCTTAACGGCACCGGAATGCGGGTGTCGAACGACCAACAAGTCCGGGTGCATGGCGTTCAGGGTCAAGGCCGTGTCGATCAGGGTTTCGCCTTTTTTGATCGAACTGGCTTGCATGGACATATTCATGACATCGGCGCCAAGACGCTTTCCCGCTATCTCGAAGCTGGCTTGCGTGCGAGTGGAGTTTTCAAAGAACATATTGATCTGGGTTAGGCCGGATAACACATCCAAGTGTTTGTTTTGCTTAAGGTTATGTTTGGCGTAATGATCGGCTAGATCGAGAATTTCAGTTATGTCTTGGGGGGATAACGACTCGATCCCGAGAAGATGGCGCTGGGTGAACATGCTGGCGACTCCTTGGCGGTGATTTGGGCGTTTATAGCAGGGAAATCCTCTGGAACAAGCCGCCGGATTTGGCTAGGGTGCAAATATGACGATTGAACCGCAAGAATATCACGAGGCGTTGGCCCAACTTGCATGGCAAGTGGAACTGGGTGCGGACGAAGCGATTGGTGAAGTCGCGGTTAATCGGTATGAGGAAAAGGCTAAGCCGAAACCAAAAACGGCAACTGCGCCGCCTGTGGTCGAAGCAATTGACGAACCTGTCGATATGTCGGCGGAAGCCGCGCGTTTGGTGGCGGGTTGTGGCGATCTGGTAGCGCTTCGCGCGGCGCTTGAAGGTTTCGATGGATGCGCGTTGAAACGGGGTGCGCGGAACACGGTTTTTTCGGATGGAAATCCGGCGGCTTCAGTGATGATTATTGGTGAGGCCCCCGGGCGCGACGAGGATATTCAGGGCAAGCCGTTCATTGGCCGTTCAGGCCAATTGCTGGATAAGATGCTCGCCGCCATCGGGCTTAACCGAAATGCCGAATCCCCTGAAGAGGCCGTTTACATCACCAACGTTTTACCGTGGCGGCCCCCACAAAATCGGGATCCTCTGGTTGATGAAATTGCCATGATGAAACCGTTTTTAATGCGGCATATCGCGTTGGTGAAACCACGGGCTTTGCTGTTGGTCGGGAATCCATCTAATCAGACTTTGTTGGAAACTAATCAAGGTGTTACGCGGTTACGTGGGCGGTGGCACGAGGTCGCCGGAATACCTGCGCTACCGATTTTTCATCCGGCGTATCTATTGCGAATGCCTGTGAAAAAACGCGAAGCCTGGGCTGATTTATTGATGCTCAAATCGAAATTGGACGAGGGATGAATGTCACATATTGATGCTAGTGAGAAACGGGAATTTATTCCGGTTCGGATTGCAGTTTTGACCGTGTCGGATACGCGGAAACTGGCAGAGGATCGTTCCGGCGATACGCTGGTTAAACGGATCAAAACGGCGGGACATATTCTGGTGGCGCGCGATATCGTGCGCGACGAACGTGCTGATATTGCTGATAAATTACGATATTGGGCTGAGGATAACGGCGTTGATGTTGTGATCTCGACAGGTGGAACGGGACTGACGGGACGTGACATAACGGTGGAAGCGCACCGGGATGTATACGAGAAAGAAATCGATGCATTTTCAACGTTGTTTACATTGGTTTCGGTGGAGAAAATCGGAACCTCTGCGGTGCAGTCACGGGCGTGTGGCGGTGTGGCTGGCGGGACGTATATGTTTGCGCTTCCAGGGTCACCGGGGGCCTGTAAAGATGGTTGGGACGGGATCCTGAAGGACCAGTTGGACTATAGGCATTTGCCGTGCAATTTCGTCGAAATCATGCCTCGGTTGGACGAACATAAACGGCGCTCAAAGAGTTAGGCGCCAAGTTTTTGGTCGTTAACCTTTAGCCCGAAAAGGCGTTTTTTGAGGTACACAACTCGTACACAATGCGTGCACAACGCGTATGCACAATTTGCGTTAACTAATTGGTCGATGTCTGAAGTAATGCACGCTAAGAGGCGGGGCAGCCTTGAATTTCTACAGCTCTGTTTTCCTCCAATACCGTGATGCGAATGGCGCTACGGTCGATGGTTAGCATGCCGTCCCCGTAGAATTCCATCGTGGCTTCGGCGGTCAGGTTTTTACCCGCGATGCTGGTCTTTGCAATGTCGATCCAGATGTCGGGGCTGGAATACTCGATCACCGTGGTGCGGGGGCCGTTCAACGTCGTTGAAAAAGCCAGATCGGCAGTAATGTCAAAGCCGCTGCCGTTTGGGGCAAGCGAACAGGTCGCAGATTGTATGCCACCGGACGCCGCGTTGAGTGGTGCGTCTTTGAGGGCAGCTTTGATGGCAGGCACCCCTTGGTTGGGTTGGTCGCCGAATTGGACGTTAAAACGGGCATCTGCGGGGATGCAGATGTCAGAACAAACGCCGAATTCCATTTTCAGTTCCACGTTGACGGGGGCTGATGGATCGCGCGGTGTTATGCGAACCGGCAAGGTGATATGGTCTTTGTAACCGATGGAGATCAGGCCATAGGTTTCGAATACATCAGGGGTTGGCCATTCGATTTCGACGTTTGCAATGTTGGTGGACCCTCCCCAATCGAAGAAAGGCGGAATTCCCGCTGGGCCGGGGGTGCGCCAATAGGTTTTCCAGCCCTCATTCAAGTCGAAATCAATCGCCGTTTGATAGCTGCCATCACTCAGGCGCCAACCGTTCAGGAATTCGACATTGCCATAGATTTCGGCCGCACGGGTGGCGGTAGGAAGAAACATGGCTGCAATTATCAAAGTTTTTATCATTTGCATTAACATAGGGGCGAATTCTGAAAGGAAAAGTCACATTCTAGCGAGGCCTTGGCTTGTAATGTCGTGCGCGGAGATGCATCTTAAGAATATGAGTGCAACATTCGCTGAAGAATTGCCGTTTTTGGACGGAAAGTTTCTGGTCGCCATGCCGGGAATGGGGGACCCGCGGTTTGACCGCGCGGTCATTTTTATGTGCGCGCACACGCCTGAAGGGGCGATGGGTTTGATGATTAACCGCCCCGCGCATCAACTTGAATTTTCCGAATTAATGGAACAATTGGGTGTTGAGGGCGAGGATACCGCAAACGGGCCGCAGGTGTTTTTTGGTGGACCGGTAGAGCATGGGCGCGGATTTGTTCTGCATTCTACCGACTATTTTACCAAGGGCGGAACGATGGCGATTAGCGATGATTTTGGCATGACCGCGACGATGGATGTCTTGCAGGATATGGCGGACGGCAAAGGGCCGGACAAGCGTTTGTTATGTCTTGGGTATTCTGGATGGGGTCCGGGCCAGCTGGAATCTGAAATTCAGGATAACGGTTGGTTGATTTGTGATGCCAGCCACGAGATTGTGTTCGATACCCCTTGGGGTAAAATGTGGAATGCCGCGATGAGAAGCCTCGGTTTTGATCCGGCAATGTTGTCTGCCGAAGGTGGTCGGGCCTAGCTGGCTGCGCGCTCTAGCCGGTCGTTAATAGCAAGGCCCAATCCCGTTGATGGAATTGGTCCCACCGCAATTTTCGCTGCGACTTTATCAAGAGCATGCATATGGGCGAACAGGTTCGTCGCGGCCTCGGTTAGGTCGCCGGATTGCGACAGATTTAATGACTGCACGTCGAAGGTATGCGATCCAAAGCCAAGCCAAACCTCGTCGGCTTGGGGTGCTTCGGCATTTAGGCGCAACTTGGCCTTGGGCGCGTAGTGGGATTTCAACTGTCCCGGGGCCGATATTGCATCATCGGTGTTTTTGCGGACTTCCATGCCAAGGGCCGCGGCAATCAATTCCGACGGCAGACCACCAGCGCGGAGCAGTACCGGGCCGTTATCAAAGCCGATGATGGTGGATTCGAGGCCCACATCGCAAGGCCCGCCGTCGACAACTGCCGCAATTTTTCCTGATAGCCCGTCAAGCACGTGATCTGCCGATGTCGGGCTTATCTTTCCCGACGGGTTGGCAGACGGGGCTGCAACAGGACCGCCGAATTCTTTCAACAATTGTTTGGCAATTGGATTGAAAGGGACGCGAACACCTACGGTGCCAAGGCCAGCGGTAACCAGATCGGACAAACCGCTGTCGTTGCGGGTTGGCAAGATCAATGTCAGGGGGCCGGGCCAAAACGCAGCGGCGAGTGCGCGGGCATCGGTGGGGAGTTCGGCAATCTCTTCGGCGGCTGCGAGGTCTGCGACGTGAACAATTAGCGGATTAAACTGCGGGCGCGATTTTGCTGCGAAGATACCGGCGACGGCACGATCGTTGCGGGCATCCGCACCCAATCCGTACACCGTTTCTGTAGGAAAAGCGACGAGATCACCGCCTCGTAACAACGCGGCAGCGGCAGAAATATTGTTTGGGTTTAGTCTTTGTGTAGTGTTAATCATGTTGACGCTGCGTTTTCTTCGTTGGTGTTTGCAGTGCAGCATTAACTGAACTAACATCACTTGGCAAAGAACAAAACTTAGGGATTCATATGTCGTACCGTGCTCCAATCAAAGAAATGGCCTTTTGCCTGAACAATGTACTTGATGCGGGAAGGTTGTCTGGAACCGATAAGTTTGCGGAAGCAACAACCGAGATGACCGAGGCAATTCTTGGTGAAGCGGCACGGATGTCTGAAGACGTTCTGGCACCTTTGAACGTCACTGGGGATTTGTATCCAGCGAAGTTGGACAACGGTGTGGCCAAATGCTCGCCAGGGTTTGATGCCGGTTATAAGGCGATTTCCGAAGGTGGTTGGGTTGGTATGGCCGGTGATCCGGAATATGGCGGTATGGGGTTGCCGTTGGCGCTGATGTCATGTGTTGGCGAGATGATGAGCAGCGCGTGTTTGTCGCTCGCATTGAACCCGTTAATGACACAGGGCCAGATCGAAGCGTTAGAACATCACGCAAGTGACAAAATCAAAGCGCTGTATTTGCCCAAGCTGAATTCGGGTCAGTGGACCGGAACGATGAACCTAACGGAGGCGGGTGCCGGATCCGATGTTGGCGCACTGCGCACCAAGGCCGAGGATAACGGCGATGGGACTTATGAGATAACCGGCCAAAAGATTTTCATCAGTTGGGGCGATCATGACGTCGCCGAGAATATTTGCCATCTGGTCTTGGCCCGATTGCCCGATGCGGTTGCTGGAACAAGAGGGATTAGTCTGTTTCTGGTGCCCAAGTTTATTCCAGACGAGCATGGTAATCTGGGACCTTTGAACAACGCAGTTGCCATTAGTTTTGAGCATAAGATGGGCCTTCACGGGTCCCCAACGGCCATTATGGAGTTCGCAGGCGCGACTGGCTGGATGATTGGGCGTGAGGGTGGCGGAATGGCCGCGATGTTCACGATGATGAATAATGCAAGAATTGGCGTCGGTGTTCAGGGGCTTAGTCAGGCCGAGGCAGCAACTCAAAAAGCGTTGCAGTATGCGTCAGAACGCAAGCAAGGCCGGAGCCCGGTTGAGAATGGGACAGGCATCATTCTGGACCATGCCGATGTTCGCCGAAATATCATGACGATGAAAACGCTGACTTCAACAGCGCGGACGATTATTCTGGACGCGGCGATTAGCACGGATTTGTCGAAGGGATTGGACGGCGAGGTTGCGCAAGCACAAGCAGCACGTGCCGCGTTTTTAACACCCATTGCCAAGGCCTTTGGCACCGACACGGGATGCGAAGTTGCCGAAATCGGCGTGCAGGTGCACGGCGGTATGGGCTACATCGAAGAGACCGGCGCCGCCCAGTATTATCGTGATGTGCGGGTTACGGCGATTTACGAGGGTACGAACGGTATTCAGGCGATGGATTTGGTTGGGCGCAAGTTGATGGATGGCGGCGTAGCTGCGTTTGGATTGCTGAACGAGGTAAGTCTAACGGCCGCTGCGGCCGAGGCAGAAACACCTGATTTAGCCGCGCTCCTGTCAGGCGCAGAGATGAGCCTTAACGCAACGACCCACTGGCTGGTTGATGCGTCGATGAACGATCGGTTTGCAGGGGCGGTGCCGTTTCTACGAGCGTTCGCGCTGACATTGGGTGGGCACTATTTGTTGAAGGCCGCGATGGCTGATGCAAGCAGGTTACCCTTGGCGCGATTCCATATTCGTCAAACAATGCAACAGGTTGACGCGCTTTGCAGTGCGGCGCGTGAAGGGGCCTCGGTCCTGTACGCGTTGGATGTGGATGCGCTTGGTGCCTAAGGAAAACTTATCATGATAGAATTCCCCCATGCGGAACCCCCCGTTGAAGGCGAGGCCATCGAGGTGGCCGAAGGGGTGCTATGGATGCGCCTGCCACTGCCAATGCGGCTTGACCACGTTAATGTTTATGCACTGGACGATGGCGATAGTTGGACGGTGATCGACACAGGTTACAACAGCAAACGCGGACGTGCGATTTGGGAAAAATTGATGACAGGTCCGTTGCAAGGCAAGCCAATTTCGCGAGTGCTTGTGACGCACCACCATCCCGATCATGTGGGGTTGGCGGGGTGGCTGCAATCGGATCATGGCGCCGAGCTATGGACGACGCGCACAGCTTGGTTGTTCTCGCGGATGCTGACGCTGGATGTGCAATCGATTTGGCCAGAGGAAACGCTGGCATTTTACCGTGCAGCAGGGATGGACCGCGCGTTTTATGACAAACGCAAGGCCGATCGCCCGTTCAATTTTGCCGATGTGGTTGCACCTATGCCGCTTGGTTTTCAGCGAATCAAGCAGGATGATGTTTTAACAATCGGCGGGCGACGTTGGGTGGTGCATATCGGGCACGGACATGCGCCAGAACATGCAACGCTTTGGTCGCTGGATGATGACTTGGTGATCTCGGGGGATCAGGTTATCGCGGGAATTTCTTCGAATCTGGGGGTTTACGCAACAGAACCTGAGGCCGATCCGGTTGGTGATTGGCTGGAGAGTTGCGAGCGCTTGGGCGCAATGGCCCATGACAAGCATTTTGTATTGCCTGGGCACAAACTGCCGTTCACCGGTCTTCCGGATCGCCTGGAACAGTTGATAGAAAATCATTATAGCGCTTTGATACGGTTGGAAAAACACCTTGAATCACAGCAAACTGCAGCCGAGTGTTTCCCGCCGTTGTTCAAACGCAATATCGGCGAAAGCGAATACGGTTTGGCGCTCGTCGAGGCTTACGGACATCTTAACCACCTGCATCAAAGTGGAAAAGTTCGGCGGGATCGACGCGCGGATGATGCCTGGCTTTGGCAAAAAGCCTAAACCACGACGAAGGGCCGCAGCTAAACCTGCTTCCATTCCAGATGGTTTCATGGCAAACGTTTGAAAACGTAAATACGGGAGAGTGAAATGTCTGAATACGAACATGGTTCCATGGATATCGAAGTCCAGGAAAAAACCTACAGCGGTTTTTTGATGTTGGGCAAGTGGACGTCAATTATTTGCATCGGTATTCTTGTGTTCTTGGCGATCACCGGTACCTAATGTCGTTGACATATATGTGATGACTTGGCGCCGACGTTTGGCGCCTTTTCTTTTGATGTTTCCGTTAAAGATAAAATTGTCTAGGGTCGGCTGATGATTTTAGGAGAGTGCCGTGTTTAAGTTCCGTACAGCTATTTCAATCCTTTCGGTTGTTGTGTTGATGGCTTGCGAGGGGGCTGAACGGAATGCGCCCATTGGTTCGTCTATGGACATTCAGGCGGCGGCCTATGTTAGCCCTTTGCCCAGTTCGGTAACGCTTTTGACTATGGTCAATGAAAGCGGTGATTTTGGTGAACATTCCGGCATTTTGATTAACGCTTCGCAGCAGGTTTTATATGATCCGGCGGGGACGTTTAGGCATTCTACCAGCCCGAATGCGCGGGATGTCAATTACGGTATGCATCCGGCGATGGTTGAGTATTATAAATCCTATCATGCGCGGCGCGGCTATTATGTTGTGGCGCAGGAACTACAGGTTTCACCTGATTTGGCAGAGCAGATATTTCAGCGTGCAGTGGCGCAAGGCGAGACTGCGAAATTGCATTGTGGCATTTCCGTTTCGTCCGTTCTGAACGGGCTGCAAATGTTTGCGGGAATACCGACAACATATTATCCCGGCAAGATTATGGACAGTTTCGCAGAGGTTCCTGACGTGAAAACTAGCTACGTCTACGAGGATGACGAGGGTCAGAACACCACGCAGTGAGTGATACCTTTAAGAGTTTATTAACATTTTAGTTGTACTGTTGAGGTTTTCGGAAAGTTAACCACCATGCGATTCTCGGCTCTATTGTGCATATTTCTGACTATTGCAGGGTGCTCTTCACCAGGTGGGCGCTATCGGGAAATCGAGCCAGTATTCGTCACGGTCGAGAGTTCAGAATTCGATATCTACATATTAGGTGACGAGGTGCGCGCTATTCGGACGAGCTTCGAGGTGCTACCCAGAATACAGGTAATAGGTCCCCGTGCGGTAATCGCAATGGAGCGGGCTACGGGTTGCGAGGTTGTAGATGGATCGTTTACAGGAGATCAGGCGATGGCGGACGCGCGGGTTTCTTGTTGAGTTAGACACAAAAAACGGGCCATCAAGAGGCCCGTTTTTTGTGTAAAAAAGCGATATAAATCAAGCGGCTGCGGCTTGACGTTCACTTTCTTCACGTGACAATGCCACCGAGGTGCGAACACCACGACCAACAAATTCCATCATGCCTTTGACGCAACGTTCGTTAGGGTCAATGCCAGCACACATAAGTACTTCACGACCATCGCGGGAGCGTGCCCAGCGTGCAATAACTTCGGGGCCATTGCCATATTTTTTGTCATCGGCGATTGCATCGTCAAGAGCCGCCAGAACAACTGCAGCAAACAGTTTCTGGGCGCGGGCACCTTGGTCGTTGGCAAAAGCCGTTGAGTCAACGTAATCGAACATACGCCGTCCTTCTCATCTTGTGTTTGAGTATGTCATGCAATATGACATATTTATTGACATCATAGGTGTGCATTTAATGCATACCTGCCATGCTTCAAGGGAATACCCATGAAGAGAGCCATTTTGTCGCACCCTTAGACGCGCTGTATATAATAAAATCAGCGCTTTATCTTTTCGATTCCGCAGGTATAGTGCGGTTATGAGTACGAACGCGCATATTACACGAAATTTGACCGCAACACCAGTTGTAGGTCTTCCTGCGCTACTTCTACTTCTTAGCAGCCTCTGAGCGAGCCGGGATAACGGCGCGCGCGCTCAGGGGAGAATTTTCGCGCCACTTACTCACGACATGCTAAGGAATTCTTAAAATGACTATCAAAACAAATCCGCAGTCCGAGAAGAACCGTGTTCTGATCTTTGACACAACTTTGCGTGACGGGGAGCAAAGCCCCGGCGCGACCATGACATTGAGCGAAAAGATCGAGATAGCCTCGCTTCTGGACGAAATGGGCGTCGATATTATCGAGGCTGGCTTCCCGATCGCTTCTGAGGGTGACTTCGAGGCTGTGACCGAGATCGCTAAAGCCGCGCCAAATACTGTGATCTGCGGGTTGGCGCGTGCGAGTTTCGGTGACATTGATCGTTGCTGGGAAGCAGTGAAAAATGCACGGCAACCGCGCATTCACACGTTTATCGGCACATCGCCGCTTCACCGCGAGTTTCAGGTTCAGATGGATCGCGACGAGATGGCGCAAAAGATCCATGATACCGTCAGCCATGCGCGGAACCTTTGTGACAATATACAATGGTCACCAATGGATGCTACGCGGACCGAAGACGACTATCTTGCGCGGGTTTGCGAGATAGCGATTAAGGCGGGCGCGACTACGATCAACATTCCCGACACGGTTGGTTATACAGCGCCGCGCGAGAGCGCCGACATTATCCGCATGTTGTTGGAGCGTGTGCCAGGCATGGACGAGATTGTCATTGCCACGCATTGCCACAACGATTTAGGCATGGCGACGGCGAATTCTTTGGCTGCAGTCGAGGCGGGTGCGCGCCAGATTGAGTGCACGATCAATGGTCTGGGCGAACGTGCCGGCAACACCGCATTGGAAGAGGTGGTGATGGCGATGAGAGTTCGTCACGATATTATGCCGTATCACAATAATATTGATACTACGAAGATCATGCAGGCGTCGCGTCTGGTATCGACAGTTTCTGGATTTCCGGTGCAGTTCAATAAGGCTATCGTCGGAAAGAACGCGTTCGCCCATGAAAGTGGTATCCATCAAGACGGGATGCTGAAGCATGCCGGTACCTTTGAAATCATGCGGCCAGAGGACATTGGATTGTCTGAAACGTCGTTGGTGATGGGCAAGCATTCCGGCCGTGCAGCGCTGCGCTCCAAGTTGGAGAACCTTGGCTATTCGTTGGGTGACAACCAGCTGAAAGATGTGTTTGTGCGCTTTAAGGAATTGGCGGACCGTAAGAAGGAAGTCTTTGATGATGACCTGATCGCGTTAATGACGGACAGTGATACCAACGCGGCAAACGATGCAATCCAGTTGAAGTCTTTGCGCGTGGTCTGTGGCACAGAAGGGCCGCAAACGGCGGATTTGGCACTGGAAGTTGAGGGCAAGTTGCACGAGGTGGCGGCCTCAGGTGACGGTCCTGTGGATGCAACATTTAATGCTATCAAAATGGTGTTTTCACATGACGCAAAGCTTGCACTTTATCAGGTGCATGCGGTGACAGAAGGCACAGATGCACAGGCTACCGTTAGTGTTCGGATGGAGGAGGACGGCAAAATTGTTACGGGCCAATCCTCGGATACCGACACGGTTGTGGCTTCGGCCAAGGCCTATGTGAACGCGCTGAATAAGCTGATTGTGCGTCGCGCAAAAACGGCGCCAGCGCCGCTTACGTAAATTATTCTTTGGCGAGAAGTTGCACAAAACATAAGCGACATCTCGCCAAACGACCTTTTACTTTCACTAATCGAACCAACAATACAGTTTGCCCCCCTTTACCGCGAATGCGTGGAAATTGTATAAGAACGTAATGATGCGGCTCCGATGGCAGGGCCGCTTTGGTATTAGGGGCAGGAAATGTTTGATAAACTTAGCAGCATGTTATCCGCTGATATGGCGATCGATTTGGGCACGGCGAATACGCTGGTTTATGTCAAAGGCAAGGGCATTATTCTGAACGAACCCTCTGTGGTTGCCTATCATTTCCGCGACGGTAAAAAGCATGTGTTGGCAGTCGGTGAAGATGCCAAAATGATGCTTGGGCGTACCCCCGGCTCTATCGAGGCGATCCGCCCGATGCGCGACGGGGTTATCGCAGATTTCGACGTTGCCGAAGAGATGATCAAACACTTCATCAAAAAAGTTCATAAACGCGGTAGTTTTGCCAAACCCAAAATTATTATTTGCGTTCCACACGGCGCAACACCTGTGGAAAAGCGCGCAATCCGTGAGTCTGTTTTGCAGGCTGGGGCACGTAAAGCAGGCCTGATCGCAGAACCTATTGCCGCGGCAATTGGTGCGGGGATGCCCATCACAGACCCGACCGGGAATATGGTTGTGGATATCGGCGGCGGTACCACCGAGGTGGCCGTGTTGTCGTTGGGTGACATTGTGTATGCGCGTTCTGTTCGTGTTGGTGGCGACCGTATGGACGACGCGATCGTTTCATACCTTCGGCGACAGCATAACCTTTTGGTCGGGGAATCTACGGCGGAACGCATCAAAACCTCCATCGGGACGGCGAGAATGCCGGAAGACGGGCGTGGGCTTAGCATGGAGATTCGGGGCCGCGATCTGTTGAATGGCGTGCCCAAAGAAATCGAAGTGACGCAAGCGCAAGTCGCTGAGGCTTTGGCCGAACCGGTGCAGCAGATATGCGAGGCGGTTTTGACGGCGTTGGAGTCCACTCCGCCAGATTTGGGCGCGGATATTGTAGATCGTGGGGTGATGTTAACTGGTGGCGGTGCGTTATTGGGTGATCTCGACTTGGCCCTTCGCGAACAAACCGGATTGTCGATTTCCGTTGCTGATCAACCGCTTAACTGTGTCGCATTGGGAACCGGTAAGTCGTTGGAATTCGAATCACAGCTAGTGCATGTCATTGATTACGGGAATTAGACCCGAGGGTAACTAAGGAGTGGCCGGAGGGTGGCGCAGGATACATCGATAAGCAATTCGTGGAAGATACTGCGCCGATTTCTTGTCGGTATTTTGTTTGTTCTGTTGCTTGGGCTGTTTTTACTGTCCCGCATTGATAATCCTCGTGCGGAACGGTTTCGCATGGCGTTGGTCGACCGGTTTTTCCCAAGTTTCGAATGGGCGCTGGTGCCTGTGACCACGGCGACGCGAATGGTCGCCGACTTTCAATCCTACACCCGGGTTTATGAACAAAATCAGGAACTGCGGCGCGAGTTGCAGCGGATGAAGGGTTGGCGCGAGGCCGCCTTGCAGTTGGAGCAGAAAAACGCGCAGTTGTTGGCGTTAAATAACGTGAAGCTGAATCCCCGACTCGCATTTATCACTGGCGAGGTGATGACCGATTCCGGCAGTCCGTTTAGCCAGTCGGCTTTGGTCAATATAGGGCGGCAGGATGGCGTTCGTGATGGCTCGGCTGCTGTGGACGGCTTGGGATTGGTCGGGCGCATTGCCGGTGTGGGCGAGGTGACCTCGCGGATACTGTTTCTGTCGGATGTTAGTTCCAGCGTGCCAGTGATTATCATGCCTTCTGGGCGACGTGCCATTGTACGAGGGGATAACAGCATCGTGCCACCGCTCGATTTTCTGGATTCCGAAGTCGGGGTTCAGGCCGGTAGTCGGGTAATGACGTCAGGTGACGGTGGCGTATTTCCTTCGGATATTCTGATCGGGCAGGTCGCAATTGACCCTCAGGGGCATTTTAGAGTGCGGCTGGCAGCGGATCATGAAAATCTGGAATTTATCCGTGTCCTGAAGGTTACACCGCGAGAGGATATTGGCGGCCCCGGCGATATTATCGGTATAGCGATAGGTGCGAGCGAATGAACCAAGCGCCAACGAATTCACGTAGATGGTTTGAAGTTATACTATTTGCGATTTTGGGATTTGTTACCATTGGACTGCCAATAATTCCGATGGGATTGGCAGCCAATAGCGTCGCGTTTCCAGACGTGATGTACGCCTTTTTTGCGGCGTGGCTAATTCGTCGACCGATGCCTGCATTGATCGTCGGGATCGTATTTTTTGGCGTACTTGCGGACGCGATGATGATGCGGCCGCTAGGCTTGTGGGCACTGGTACTTTTTGTCGGCATGGAGGTGTTGCGCCTTAGTGAAAGAGCTTTCCGCGACATTCCGTTCGTCGTGGAATGGCTGTATGTTAGTGCGCTGTTTGCACTAATGTTGATGTTACAAAACTTGTTGCTATTCGTTTCATTTGACGGCGTTTACGGGTTTACGGATGTGATTTGGCACTGGGTGCGAACGGTAGCAGTTTATCCGATTGTTGTGTCTGTTTTGCATTGGGGCCTGCATATTCGTGAGTATAAGAAAGACAATAAGCCCAATAGATTAGGGTATGTTTTATGATGCAACCAACACGCACCAGTCGGATGCGCCAACGCCGCATAACGCGGCGAGGTTTGCTGTGGATGGGAATGCAGATGGGCGTCATCGGTGTGCTGGGATGGCGCATGCGACAGTTGCAGATAGATCAGTCAGATCAGTTTCGCCTTCTGGCCGAGGAAAACCGTATCAACATTCGCTTACTGGCCCCGAACCGTGGATTGATATTTGATCGGAACGGCGCGCCAATCGCGATTAACGATCAGAATTACCGGATCGTAATGATCCGCGAACAGGCCGGAAATGCCAATGAAGTTTTGGATCGTTTGGGTGAACTTATTACACTTAGCCCAGAGCGTCGGGCGCGGATCGAGAAAGATATGCGGCAGCGCAGTGCATTTGTGCCTGTTACAGTTTCAGAACATCTAACATGGCAGGAGTTCGCGCTTGTTTCGTCGAACGCGCCAGCTTTGCCCGGGATACTTCCGGAAGTTGGTTTAACGCGAAACTACCCTTTTGGGCAGGCTTACGCGCATATGGTCGGCTATGTTGGTCCCGTCAGTGAAAGTGATTTGGCGCGGATGGATGATCCTGATCCACTGTTCCAGATCCCGCGTTATCCGATAGGTAAAACGGGTGTTGAACGCAATGCCGAAGAAACCCTTCGCGGATCAGCTGGAACGAGCCGAATCGAGGTTAATTCTATCGGACGGATTATGCGCGAGCTTGGGCGCGATGACGGGATTGTCGGCAAAGACATTCAGCTGACACTCGATACGGGTTTGCAGGAATACGCGATGGAGCGGATGGGCGATCAGAGTGCCTCGGCGATCGTGATGGATGTTCGTAATGGCGATATTGTCGCGATGGCCTCGGCGCCGAGTTTTGATCCGAATAAGTTTGTGCGCGGGATTTCGACCGAAGACTGGGGCGGTTTGCGGGACAATGAATACCGGCCTTTGTCGAACAAATCGGTGTCTGGCGCATACCCTCCAGGATCCACTTTCAAGATGGTGGTGGCATTGGCGGCGCGGGAAGCTGATGTAATCAAGCCGGAAGAAACCGTTTATTGCCCCGGATACTATGAACTTGGCGGGCGCCGTTTCCATTGCTGGAAGCGGGGCGGTCATGGCAAAGTTGATATGGTTAACAGCCTCAAACAATCTTGCGATGTCTATTATTACGAGGTCGCTAAACGCGTCGGGATCGAGGCGATCGCGCTTAAGGCAAAGCAACTGGGCTTGGGAGAGAAGTATGATATTCCTCTGCCAGCAATCTCGCGCGGGTTGGTCCCGAACAAGGCTTATAAGCAACGGGTGTTTGATCAGGGCTGGCTTCAAGGGGACACTTTGAACGCAGGGATTGGGCAAGGTTTTGTGCTTACATCCCCTTTACAGTTGGCGGTTATGACGTCACGAATAGCGTCTGGTAAGACGATTATCCCCCGACTTATCAAATCTATAAGTGGTGTTCCTCAAGTTGGTGTAGCGCCGGAGGTTCTCGACATCCAAACCGTGGATATTGAGAAAGTCCGGAGAGGCATGTTTGCGGTTGTAAATGAGAGACGGGGAACGGCCTACGCCTCGCGCATCGATGATAATGATATGGTTATGGCCGGAAAAACCGGGACGTCGCAAGTGCGTCAAATCACAACGGAAGAGCGCGCGGCCGGAGTCACTAAAAACGAAGATTTGCCGTGGAAGCGTCGCGATCATGCGTTATTTGTTGGCTATGCTCCTTTTGACAATCCGCGCTATGCAGTGACCGTGATTGTTGAACATGGCGGGGGGGGATCGTCTGTTGCGGCCCCGATTGCCCGAGATATTATGATGCGCGCACTTTACGAGGGAGAACCGCCTCTGAGCGCTTATCCCGCAGCAGAGCGAAACCGGATTCGGGGCGAACGGGAACGTGCGCGCGAGGCTGCGCGAACAGACACGAATGCGACGACGTCTAGCGAGGGTAATTGATGAGCTATTACGACTCGAGCTATGACAAAACGCCTACTGGTTTTTCCAAGATTTTCTTTTTCCACTGGCCGTTGTTTTTGCTGCTTTTAGCGGTATCGGCCACTGGTTTTATGATGCTGTATTCGGTGGCTGGTGGAAGCTTTGATCCATGGGCCACCGCGCAGATGGAGCGGTTCGCTATCGGTATCGTGGGGATGTTTTTTATTGCTTTCATTCATATCCGTTTCTGGCGGCGGATTGCCCCGATTGCATATATCGGTTCGTTGATATTGTTGATCGTGGTTTATTTTTTCGGCGAAACCGGCATGGGTGCGCAGCGTTGGATTGACCTCGGATTCATGCAATTGCAGCCCTCGGAGGTTATGAAAGTCTCGCTTATAATGGTGTTGGCGATGTATTATGACTGGCTTGATCCAGAACGGGTTTCACGCCCGCTTTGGGTGTTGCTCCCGTTGCTTATGACGTTGGTTCCTGTGATGATGGTGTTGCAACAACCTGATTTGGGAACTGCGATTTTGCTGGGTTTGGGGGCGGGTGTCGTGATGTTTCTGGCTGGCGTTAGTCTCTGGTATTTCGTTGCTGCACTGGCCGCTGGTGGTGGGCTAGTGACGGTTGTGATGATGTCCAGAGGCGAAAGCTGGCAGATATTGAAGGACTATCAGTTCCGCAGAATCGAAACGTTTATTAACCCAGCACTTGATCCGCTTGGATCAGGATACCATATCACGCAATCAAAAATCGCGCTTGGATCTGGTGGGTTGTCAGGGCGCGGGTACATGCAGGGCACGCAGAGCCGGTTGAATTTTTTACCTGAAAAACACACCGATTTCATTTTCACAACGCTGGCCGAAGAATTCGGGTTTATCGGCTCGATTTCATTATTGTTGGTGTATGCCGCTATTACTGTCTTTGTGATCCTGTCGGCGGTCAGCAACCGTGACCGCTTTGCGGGACTGGTGACGGGCGGGCTAGGGGCGGTATTTTTCTTCTTTTTCACAGTGAATATGGCCATGGTGATGGGCTTGGTACCCGTGGTTGGCGTTCCGCTGCCGCTTGTATCTTATGGTGGGACGGCTATGTTGGTTTTGCTGGGGGCATTTGGCCTGATCCAGTCCGCTCATATCCATCGTCCGAGGTAAATTATGATAACTGTTTTGTTTGCCGACCAAGCCGAAAATTGGACGAGGTACGAGGCCCCGTTACACGTGGCATTTGCTGAAATCGGGATGGAAGTGAACCTGATTTATGAAACAGATGAACCTGAAGCCGTGGACTATGTGGTTTACGCGCCCTCTGGTCCTGTCAGTGATTTCGGCCCTTACGTGAATTTGAAAGCAGTACTTAGTCTTTGGGCGGGTGTTGAGAAAATCGAGGGTAATGCTAGCATTCAAGTACCACTTTGTCGGATGGTCGACGAGGGTTTGTCCGAAGGTATGGTCGAGTGGGTCACGGGACACATTTTGCGGCATCATCTGGGGATGGATGCGCATATTTTTGGGCAGGATGGTGAATGGCGTAACGATACTGTGCCACCGCTGGCGCGCGACCGGAGCGTCGGGTTTCTTGGCCTTGGCGCGTTGGGGCTCGATTGCGCGAAGGCGGCTATGGGGCTCGGCTTTAACGTTCTAGGTTGGAGCCGTAGTTTGAAAACAGTTGAGGGTGTTTCAACGTTTGCAGGTGTCGATGGTTTGCGGGAAATGCTGGGAAAATGCCAAATTGTTGTGTTGTTGTTGCCCGATACTGCCGATACCCAAAATGTATTGAATCCTGAAACACTGGATCTTTTGCCTGATGGGGCATTCATTATTAACCCAGGACGTGGGCCACTGATCGATGATGCAGCGCTGCTGAATGCGTTGGATACCGGAAAAATCGCGCACGCTACTTTGGACGTTTTCCGGGTTGAACCATTACCTGCCGAGCATCCATTTTGGGCGCATCCGAAGGTTACGGTCACACCGCACATTGCGTCTGATACGCGGCCTTCGAGTGCCTCGCGTACGATTGCTGAAAATATCCGGAGGGGCGAGGCAGGAGAGCCATTCCTGTATACGGTTGATCGTACCGCAGGATATTAAAGCCCGTTTCGTGCGAGGGTTATCATGCCTTTAACATCCAGATGCTTTTCAATGTGGTTTGCTAGACCGTCTAAAGTGGTCTCGATTTCGCTGGAATAAGTGACGTCCGACGTCGCCCCGAAGGAATTCAAGAAAGCGGCGCGATACTTGTCACTGCTAAACAGTCCGTGGATATAGCAACCGGACACCAAACCATTCTGTGCGCCTTCGGGTTGGCCGTCGATTTCGAACATCGGTCGGGCGCAATCTTCGCCGGAGGTACTTCCGATATGTATTTCGTATCCGGTAACCGTTGCGCCGCTGTCGATGGCTAGCCCTGATACCCGTACGAGGTGCTTTTTCGGTGACATGACGGTGTTAACGTCCAGCATGCCCAGTCCATCGACTTTGCCTGCCGCACCGTCAATTCCTTCAGGGTCGTCAATAGTTTGACCAAGCATCTGATAACCGCCGCAAATTCCCAGTACGCGCCCGCCGCGACGTAGGTGTGCTCGCAGGTCGATGTCCCAGCCTTGGGCATGCAGGAAATTCAAGTCTCCGATAGTTGATTTGGTGCCGGGAATGATGACGAGCGCTGTATCCCCCGGAATAGCTTCGCCCGGTTTTATCATCGTTAGCGTTACGGATGGTTCAAGTTTTAGTGGATCGAAGTCGTCAAAATTGGCGATGCGCGAAAGCATCAGAACCGCGACTTTTAGCGGTCCGTCACCGGCACTCGAAATGTCTAGCGCGTCTTCGGCGGGTAATTTGTTGGCGTCGGAGAACCAAGGGACAACGCCGAAATTTTGCCAATCGGTGCGCGTCTCGATTTCGCGCAACCCGTCGTCGAACAACGATGGATCACCGCGAAATTTGTTTACCAGAAACCCTTTGATCAATGCACGATCACTATCGGGAAGGACAGCGTGCGATCCGACAAGTTGGGCTATGACGCCACCGCGATCAATGTCACCCGCCAGAATTACCGGCACACGTGCGGCCGCGGCAAAACCCATATTGGCGATGTCGCCTGCGCGTAGGTTAATCTCTGCGGGAGAGCCCGCACCTTCAACCAAAACGATGTCAGCTTCGGCTTTCAGGCGCTCAAAGCTTTCCAGAACTGCTGGCATCAGGCTTGGCTTCAACGCAGAATATTCACGAGCCGCGACTGTGGCCAGACGTTTGCCATGGACGATGACTTGTGATCCGACTTCCGTTTCCGGCTTCAACAATACGGGGTTCATGTCGACGCGTGGAAGCACACCGCACGCCAGCGCTTGCAATGCTTGAGCGCGTCCGATTTCTCCGCCGTCTTCGGTAACAGCCGCGTTGTTCGACATGTTTTGTGGCTTGAAAGGCAACACGCGCAAACCGCGGAGGGTCAGTGCACGACATAACCCGGCAACCAACATGGATTTCCCAACGTTGGATCCGGTCCCTTGGATCATCAATGAATCGCCCATATGCGCCCCCGTTTTCAAGCCGACGCTAGCCTGTGTCGGGCGTGTGTGCAATCAGGTTTCGGTCTGGGTGATCAACGCTTTTGGTTGATAGTCTGTTAGGGCTCTTTGTCTTTCTTCCACGCTTATATGCAAGGCATCGACAGATGTATCGCAGGCCTTGCGCGGGGTGCGGGAAAGAAACAGTTTTGCCAAACCAGCATAAGGGTCCAGCATTTCACCTGCGGGATCCGCGATAAACCTCCCGCGCCAGTCTGTGGGCAACGGTAGGCCGCACATTTCTGCCTTTTCGAGCATCCAGATCAGCGGGATGTTGGAAAGCGAGCGCGCACTTCGAAGTTTCTCGACGTGTCCGCCTATGTCTGAATGCCCACCGGGGAACCAGAGTTGTTCAAGTTGACCGTCCCAATGTTTTTGGTATTGCCACAGGATAGGTTCGTAAGCATTCCGCGTTTCATCGAGCGCGAGCGCTTGATAAGCGTTGGCGATGGCAGAGCTAAGGCGCTGATCGTGGAACTCGGTTGCCATCGGCGCGATCCGGGTAAGCATAGGGTAGGGAAGGCCGAGGGCTTTGACGGTATCCCATACCCCGACCATTTCGATTCTGACGTTTTCATGGCAATAAATACGGCTGAAGGCGGCAGCTTTGCGACCTATGCGGTTGGTTTCGTAATGGCGAAAGGCACGTTGAACGCGGCTGTTGGTCATGTGCTCGGACCTTAACAAGCCGATACGGCTTATCATTCCGGCGAGGGAACGCACGGCATAGGCGCCACGGCTGAATCCGAACAGTAGAATTTTGTCACCGGGAACATAGGCGCGGGACAAGGCGGAATACCCTGAACATATCGTCAGGTTGATACCGACGCCCGCCGCAATGTTTATCCACTTTCGGAAGCCACTACCCTGGATGCCTGGGTGGTAGGTAAGTAACAGGTCCGTGCGGGGCAGCAATTCGGACACTAATTTGTACAAAAGGCCAGCGTTGGTTTCTTTGCCTTCCATAAGTCGGCTGAGTGTGCCGTCGATAATCACCACATGCGTACGGCTCAATGATCTGCCCCTGATTAGTTGTGCCGATGATGTTACGGTGAAAATCGGGCGTAGGGAATACAATTTGAGGTTACATCGCCGATAGTGCAAGTAGGGCGTCGGCTACGTCGGCTTCCTCTATCGCTGGTGCGTCCCGCTTGAGGCGGATTTCGTGCGCGCGAGTCAGGACTTGGGCATGCGTATAGCCCTGTGGTGGTTCGAATTTGTAGCTGGCCAGCTCGACCAATAATCCGAGGGGGTCGCGGAAATAAAGGGAATCCATAAAGCCGCGATCCCTGATGCCTGTGCTGGAAAAACCGGCGGCTTTCAAGCGGCCTTCGGCGACTCTTATCGTAGCTTGTCCAACCCAAAACGCGATATGATGCAGCGACCCCTCCGGCTGTGGCAATGGCTCGCCGCTTGGTTTTCGCGTCTCATCGGTAAAGACGGTGATCGTGCGACCGTCGCCGCAATCGAAGTACAGGTGGTTGGTGTTGAAATCGTCGAGATTGGGTTGTTCGAATATCAGCGCCATTCCAAGAATGCCTTGCCAGAAGTCGATGCTGGTTTGTCGGTCGGCACCGTTTATCGTGATGTGGTGGATGCCTTGAACCTGAAGAATGCTCATTATGCTACCCTTTCGTAGATTAATGCACCTACAATAATGGGGTTAAGATACGATACAATTCAGTATTTATGAAATTATTGTTTCGAAAACAGCTCCACACTCAGAGCGACAGCACTGTCACCGTCTCTAGCTGTCCGTACCCGTTGAAGTCAGTGGTAACGCCGTTTACGTAAGCCCCCATATTTTGAAAGATGACATAGTCTTCATCAGCAATATCGATTGGTAAGGTCAATTTATTTGGCAGCACGTCTAGGGAATCGCACGTTGGACCGAAAACTTGTGCCGGGATTTTCGTTTTGCTTCGCTGTTCACTCAACGGAGCCAGCACGGTATAGCTGCGCTGTACGTTCAGAACCGGAAACTCCGACAGGCCGCCGTAAATGCCATCGTTCAGGTAGATATCGCCTTTCTCGTTAATACTTTTTACCCGAGTGGCATGGGCAAAGGATTCCGCCACCATCGCACGGCCCGGTTCGCAAACGAGGGCGGGGCGGGCGGTGAACGCCTTTGCGACGGCTTTGTCTATCAATGCAAAGAACTGTTCCAGATCGTGGGCACCACTAGCGGTTTTGGCGGGGAACCCTCCGCCCACGTTCAGGCGTTTGATAGTCACGCCAGCTGCGCAGGCAACTGCCGCAGCCGCTGAGATATACGCCACCCATGCTTGAGGATCTTCGCATTGCGTACCGGGGTGGAAGGTGATCGACGGGATGTAGCCTGCGGATTTGACGTTCCGAAGAAGTTCGATAGCTTTTTCGGGAGTTGCACCGAATTTTGCACCAAAATCGTAAACTGCGCCGGATACAGGTAATTTTATGCGAACGGAAATTTCCACGCCAGCTGGTGGAACGATGTCCTGAATTTTCGAAAGCTCGCGAAATCCGTCTACAGCGAAGGATTTGACGCCTGCCTCGAAGGCGTATCGAATTTCAGTTTTTGAACGCACAGGGTTGTTGTAATGTAACACCGCATGCGGAGCCAGTTCCCGAAGCAAACGGATTTCGTTGGGAGACGCCACATCAAACGCATTGACCCCTGCAGCCAGCAAGTTGGAAAGAACGGCCTGTTCGGGATTGGCCTTAACTGCATAGGTTACCAACCCGTTAAATCCTTCAAGAAACCGTTTGGCTTGAGCTTGCAACGCGGCAGGTGCAAAGAAATGCACAGGGTGATCGGGCGCGCGCGATAGCAGGTAATCGCTAGGGGAATTCCAGATTTCCGATGTAATATTCATGGCTGTACTCCAGTGTTTTGTTGATTTTGCGGGGTCAGCACGTCATTTTCACTCGTTATTTCGGGCTAATTGTGTAAATATGTAGTCATAATGACGAAATAACAGGCAAAATGATGTGGATGATATTGATAGAAGCTTGATACGAGAGTTGTCGATCGACGCGCGAACCTCCGTTTCCACGCTTGCGCGGCGGCTGGGGGTGGCGCGAACAACCGTTCAGGCGCGGCTCGAAAAACTGGAACGTAGTGGGGTGATTGCCGGATATACCTTGAAACTGGGTGACGCTACACGCCTGAACCGGATCAAGGCTACGGTGTTGGTGCGGTTCGAGCCACGTACCGGACCGCACGTGGTGCAACGTCTGAAATCCATGCCGGAAGTCGAGGTTGCGCATACTGCGTCCGGCAGGTTCGATTTGGTGTTGCAGCTTGGCGCGCCGAATACCGAACGCCTTGATAAGGTGTTGGACGAGATCGGGGCGATCAAGGGGGTTCAGAGCTCGGAATCGCTGATCCATCTGTCCACCAAGATCGATCGCGCTATCTGAGGGCTTTTCCTTGGCTCAAAGCCCCTGTATGTAATGGCGAAACTTAAATGCAGGATACGCCCGATGCCTATGGAAAAGAACTTTGATGCTGCCTCTAACGAGGCCGAGATTTTCGCTAAGTGGGAAGCGATTGACGCTTTTAAAGCGGGGGCAAATGCCAGCCGCGAGGAAACCTTCTGCATCATGATACCGCCGCCAAACGTCACGGGCGTTCTGCATATGGGGCATGCATTTAACAACACGCTTCAGGACATTCTAGTGCGCTGGCATCGGATGCAGGGCTTTGACACGCTTTGGCAACCGGGGCAGGATCACGCCGGAATCGCGACACAAATGGTGGTGGAACGCCAATTGGCCGAGGCTGGTAATGTTGGCCGTAAAGAGCTGGGCCGCGAGAAGTTCCTAGAGAAAATCTGGGAATGGAAAGAGGAATCCGGCGGTACGATTGTTAACCAGCTTAAACGTCTGGGTGCCTCGTGTGATTGGTCGCGTAACCGCTTTACGATGGACGAAGGTTTTCATGAGGCCGTTCTAAAAGTCTTTGTTGAAATGTATAACAAGGGCTTAATCTATAAAGGTAACCGTCTGGTTAACTGGGATCCAAAGTTCGAGACCGCGATTTCTGACCTTGAGGTCGAGAACATCGAGGTCGACGGCCACATGTGGCACTTCAAATATCCGCTGGCCGGTGGTGAGACATATACCTACGTCGAAAAAGACGAAGATGGTAACGTTACCTTAACCGAAGAGCGCGACTATATCGCTATCGCCACCACGCGGCCTGAAACCATGTTGGGTGACGGGGCGGTTGCGGTGCATCCAAGCGACGAACGGTATGCGTCGATTGTAGGCAAGATGGTGCATTTGCCGCTGTGTGATCGTCTGATCCCGATTATCACGGATGAATACCCTGACCCGAATTTCGGCTCGGGTGCTGTGAAAATTACCGGCGCGCATGATTTTAACGATTATGCTGTGGCGAAGCGGAACGACATTCCGATGTATCCGTTGATGGACGTGCGCGGGCATATGGTCGAAGGCTCGATCGTTCCTGCGAAGTATCGCGGGATGGAGCGGTTTTTGGCGCGTAAGGCAATTGTTGCCGACATCGACGCGCTTGGTCTGATGACGCATGTGGAAGACAAGAAGATCATGCAGCCGTTTGGCGACAGATCGAAGGTCGTGATCGAGCCTATGCTGACGGACCAGTGGTTCGTGGACACCAAAGAAATCGTGCAGCCTGCGATTGACGCGGTGCGTTCCGGCGAGACGAAGATTTTGCCGGAGCAGGACGCGAAGGTCTACTTCCACTGGCTTGAAAATATCGAGCCGTGGTGCATCTCGCGGCAACTGTGGTGGGGGCATCAGATTCCGGTTTGGTATGGGCCTAAGAAAGTTGATGGAACAGATGACAAGTTTGATCTGGGCCTCTCCGATAATACTTACATGCAGTTTTGTGCTTCAAGTGAGAGTGATGCACTAGAGCAAATGCGAGAATACTATAATGATCGCGAAATTGAAGTCATGGAAAGTAGATCGAAGGCGAAAACGCTCTTTGATGTTCAAGCGCTAGATGAAAGCAAAATTGTTCCCATGTGGCGCGATCCAGACGTTCTAGACACATGGTTCTCCTCTGGTCTTTGGCCTATCGGGACGCTCGGCTGGCCTGAAAACACCGAAGAACTACAAAAGTATTTCCCGACGGATGTACTGATTACCGGCTTTGATATCATCTTCTTCTGGGTCGCCCGCATGATGATGATGCAGTTGGCCGTGGTTGACCAAGTGCCGTTCCACACCGTCTATGTCCACGCGCTGGTTCGCGACGAGAAGGGCAAGAAGATGTCCAAGTCTACGGGCAACGTTCTCGACCCTCTGGAATTGATCGACGAATACGGCGCAGATGCGGTTCGCTTTACGTTAACGGCGATGGCGGCGATGGGGCGTGACCTTAAACTGTCCACGCAACGTATTGAAGGGTATCGTAATTTCGGTACAAAACTCTGGAATGCTGCCCGTTTTGCGGAGATGAACGAGTGTAAACCCTCGGCCGATTTCGACCCCTCAAAAGTCACCCAAACCGTTAACCAATGGATTGTTGGCGAAACTGCGCGGGCCTTGGAAGGGTTTAATACAGCGCTCGAGTCTTATCGTTTCAACGATGCGGCCAACGGCCTGTATGCCTTCGTGCGCGGGCAGGTTTGTGACTGGTACGTCGAATTCGCCAAACCCTTGTTCCAGTCGGATGACGCCGCGGTCGTGGCCGAAACCCGTGCAACTATGGCTTGGGCGATCGATCAGTGCCTGATCCTGCTGCACCCGATCATGCCCTACATCACAGAACAGCTTTGGGGCGACATTGCGGAGCGCGAAAAGATGTTGGTGCACACCGATTGGCCACAATATACGAGCGCCGATCTAGCGACCCCGACTGCGGACGCAGAGATGCGTTGGGTGATCGGCCTTATTGAAAGCATCCGGTCTGTGCGTTCAGAAATGCGGGTGCCTGCTGGCGCAAAAATTCCGATGGTGCAGTTGCAACTTGATGCCGCTGGTGTTGGTGCGTTGGCGCGTAACGTCATGCTGATTAAACGCATGGCGCGGATCGAGGATATTAGCGAGGCAAGCGATGCCCCCAAGGGCGCGATTACGATTGCGGTCAAGGGCGGTACATTCTGCTTGCCGCTCGCCGATATAATCGACATCGACGCGGAAAATGCCCGTCTTTCGAAAGCCATCGAAAAGCTGGCGAAAGAAGCTGGTGGTATAAAAGGTAAGCTGTCGAACGAAAAGTTCACAGCCAAAGCCCCCCCCGCAGTGGTCGAGGAAAACCGGCAACGGTTGATTTCTGCCAATGAGGAAATCGAAAAACTCGAAGCCGCGATGAAGCGTTTGGCCGATTTGGGGTGACGTAATCCCGAAACCGTTGTTATCTAAGGGGACGCCATTGTGCGTCCCCTTTTCTATGGAGCTTGTTTTGAGCAAACCACTCGCTGAACGCTATGATTTCATTCTGCTTTTGGGTGGCTTGTCTGCGCTGACCGCCTTGTCCATCGACATTACGGCCCCCGCAACGGGGGTGATTGCGCGTGATTTGTCCGTGGTTGAGAGTTTAGGTTCAATGATCATTGGCGTGTATTTTCTGGCGTACGGGGTCGGTCAGTTGTTCTGGGGGCTGCTGTCGGATGCGTTCGGGCGCAAAAAGGTGTTGTTAATAAGTTTGGCGTTGTTTGCAGCGGCCTCTATTGGGGCGGCGATGGCGACGGATTTCTGGACGTTGATTGGATTTCGGGCGGCGCAGGGCTTGTCCGCAGGGGCACCCGTGATTGCCCGCGCGATTGTGCGGGACATAGGCAGCGGCGTTGTGGCCGCAAAATTGTTGGCGGTTTTGATGGCGGTAACAGCCATCGCGCCAATGATTGCGCCGATTATGGGGGCGGGGCTTCTGGTGCTGTTTTCGTGGCAGGCGATTTTTGTGTTCCTCGCATTGTTCGGGATCGTTTTGCTGCTATTATCGGCTTTCAACGCTAAGGAAACGGTCAAGAAAACCCGACCCGAGCGTTTTACTATCAAGTTCGTTGTTCACGCCTTCGGGTATCTCTTCCGGCAGCGCGATTTCCTAGTCGGCATGGGAATATCCAGCCTGACATTCGGAGGGTACGCCAGTATTTTGTCGCTTGGCGCGGTTGTTGTGGAGCAAACGTATGATTTACCGCCAACTGCATTCGGTACGATTTTTGCCATCGGTGCGATTTTCGTTTTGAGTGGCACGGTGATCGTGCGCGTTCTGGTCGGGCGGATTGGTTTACGCAATATCGGCGTGTTGGCAGTTTCGATCCTTGGGGTTGCCACCGTCATTCATGCGGTACTGTTTTTCACGGAGCCGTCGCTGAACGTGTTCTGGGGCGCCGTCTGCATTTACATGCTAGCATTTGGTTTGATTTTACCGTCCGCGCAAGCCGTAGCGATGGAACCTGCCGGGGATATGCCGGGGTTTGCGTCCTCCGTTCTGGGGGCTATGCTAATGGTTGCCGGGGCGTTGGGTGCGATTGTCGCGGGCGCTTTGTTGGACGACAGCCATATCGCGATCAGCGGAACGATGACGATCTTTGGGACTCTCGCTGTTGCTCTTTTAATCACCGCGCGTCTCTATGATCGAAAAAAAGTGAAAGGTTAGGAATATGAAGGCACCACGTTACACCAAACTTGTGGCAAGTTTGCCCTCCACAGTTCCGTTCGTTGGCCCCGAAACTCAGGAGCGCGCACGCGGGAAAAAATTTGCCGCGCGGCTTGGCGCGAACGAAAATGTTTTTGGTCCATCTCCAAAGGTAATCGCTGCAATGCAAGCAGCCATTCCCGATGTCTGGATGTATGGCGATCCAGAGAACCACGATTTGAAGCTAGCTTTGGCGGCGTTTCATGGCATTGCACCGAAAAACATCGTTGTTGGGGCGGGGATCGACGGGTTGTTGGGATCGCTTTGCCGAATGATGGTTGGTGACGGCACATCTGTGGTCACATCGCTCGGTGCATATCCGACATTCAATTTCCATGTGGCGGGATATGGCGGGACGCTGCATACGGTGCCGTATAGTGGGGATTTCGAAGATCCAGAAGCGTTGATCAATAAGGCGCAACAGGTCGATGCATCGTTAATTTATTTAGCAAACCCGGATAACCCCATGGGAACGTGGCATAATGCGGCCGTGTTGCAGGAAATGATCGGTAATGTGCCGAAAGGCTCGGTTCTTTGTCTGGACGAAGCATATCTTGAGTTCGCGCCAGAAGGTACGGCCCCAGAATTAGATATAGAAAATTGCAATGTGATTCGAATGCGGACTTTCTCAAAAGCTTACGGGATGGCTGGCGCACGGGTTGGCTACGCAATTGGGCACGCGGACTTGATCAATTCCTTCAATAAGGTGCGCAATCATTTTGGGATGAACCGAGCCTCGCAAGCTGGGGCGCTCGCGGCACTCGAGGATCAGCAGTATTTGACACAGACATTGGCACGAGTTGCGGCTGGCAAACAACGGATTGGCGAGATCGTGCGGCGGTTCGGGTTCGAGCCAATCCCCTCAGCTACAAATTTCGTGACGATGGACTGTGGGCGCGACGGGGAATTTGCCCGCGCGCTTGTTGCCGCATTGATTGCACAAAACATATTTGTACGCATGCCTTTCGTGGCGCCGCAAGATCGGTGTATTCGTGTTTCCGCTGGTCGCCCGCAAGATATTGACCTGTTTGAGGCGGCACTTCCGCTAGCTTTGGAGGCTTTGAAATGACTGATTACCCTCGTGACATGATAGGTTATGGCGCAAACGCGCCAGAAGCCCGCTGGCCGAACGACGCCCGTATCGCGGTGCAGTTCGTGATCAACTACGAGGAGGGCGGCGAGAATAATGTTCTTCACGGTGATGCGGCATCGGAGGCGTTTTTGTCCGAGATCGTCGGCGCGGCCGCGTGGCCCGGGCAGCGCCATATGAATATGGAATCGATCTATGAATATGGTTCGCGTGCAGGTTTTTGGCGGCTGCACCGGATGTTTACGGGACGTGATATTCCGGTGACTGTATTTGGTGTCGCGATGGCACTGGAACGAAATCCAGATGTTGTCACCGCGATGAACGATGCCGGATGGGAGATTGCCAGCCACGGATATAAATGGATTGATTACAAGGATGTACCGGCGGAAGTTGAACGTGAACACATTGCCGAAGCTATCCGTATTCACACCGAAGTGACGGGACAAAAACCAGTTGGGATGTATCAGGGGCGTTCCTCTGAAAACACACACAACCTGACGATGGAGGCCGGATTCGCATATTCTGCCGACACTTACGCAGATGATGTCCCGTATTATATTGATGGCCCCGATGGCCCGTTCTTGATGGTTCCGTACACGCTTGATGCCAACGACATGCGCTTTGCTTCACCACAAGGGTTTAACTCCGGCGATCAGTTTTTTAGTTATTTGCAAGATAGTTTTGACATTCTTTATGCGGAAGGCGGACGGATGATGTCGATCGGATTGCATTGCCGTCTAGTTGGCAGACCGGGACGTGCGGCATCTTTGGCGCGATTCCTCGATTATGTGCAGGGGCATCGGGATGTCTGGCTGACGACACGCGAGGATATTGCGAAACACTGGCGTGCAGAGCATCCCCCGGTTTAGTCCATTTTTGATAAACTGTTTCAATGCAAACATAGAGGGTCAACAGGTTTGTTTCATTGTAGGATCAATCAACTCAATTATTGATGGTGATCGGACGTGACTAAAAACATGTATTACGCGCCCAACGGCGGGCTTCCTACGCAAAACGATATGTTGACGGGGCAGGCTACTTTTACTGACGCTTATGCGGTTATTCCAAAAGGTGTGATGACCGATATTGTTACCAGTAATTTGCCGTTCTGGTATAATACTCGTGCGTGGATTATCGCGCGGCCCTTGTCCGGATTCGCCGAGACGTTTGCACAATATATAGTTGAAGTATCACCGGGTGGTGGCAGCGACCGGCCTGAACCGGATGCTGAAGCAGAAGCCGTTGTGTTTGTCGTTTCCGGTGACATTGAACTGGCGATTGATGGCATAACGCACAACATGGAAGAGGGTGGCTATGCCTTTATTCCACCGCGGGCTAAGTGGAGTGTAAAGAACACATCAGGCAATCCCGCGACTTTCCACTGGATTCGTAAATCTTACGAAGTCGTAGATGGGATTGATTACCCAAAAGCATTTGTTACCAATGACAAGGACGAAACGCCTGTCGCGATGCCCGATACGAATGGTGCGTGGGCAACGACGCGATTTGCCGACCCCGACGATATGCGCCACGATATGCACGTCAACATAGTTACGTTCAAACCGGGTGGCATAATTCCGTTTATGGAAACCCACGTGATGGAGCATGGGCTTTACGTTTTGAAGGGCAAGGCCGCGTATAAGTTGAACAATGACTGGGTTGAAGTCGAAGCTGGCGATTTTATGTGGTTGCGCGCATTTTGCCCGCAGGCGTGTTACGCGGCCGGCACAGAGGATTTCCGGTATCTGCTTTATAAAGATGTGAACCGTCACCCGAAGTTGAAATTATGATAATAATAGAACCATTAACATCGCTGGCATTTGCCACGTTCGGTTCGGTTATCGAGGCGGACCCGTCCACGGCTGTGGAAATCAATTCCGGCTACACAACACGGTTTCATGCATTGGCAGAGGCCGCGACTGGGGACGGACAAGCGATCATTTCGATTTTTCGCGGCCGCCCCCGTGAATTGAACATTGCAATGTTGGAGCGTCACCCGCTTGGATCGCAAGCGTTCATTCCGCTTGGTGGTCAACCCTGGTTGGCGGTAGTGGCTGACAGCCCCGATTTGGCAAACTGCCGTGCGTTTCACTGCCAAGGAAACCAAGGACTCCAATACGATGTCAATGTTTGGCATCACCCATTGTTGGTTCTGGGGGAGGCACAAGACTTCCTGGTCGTTGATCGGTCGGGGGAAGGAAACAATCTGGAGGAAGTTTTCTTCGACTCCCCCCTTGCATTAACGTTCAGCTAGCGAGCACGCGCCCGGCAGCCTCAATTGCGCCCCTGCCATGGGGGATTTGCAATGCGTTTAAGCCCGCTTCGATTGTGGACAGGGCGCCCAGCAACATGACTGGGTTCATGTGACCCATATGCCCGATGCGAAAGATTTGGTTTGGCTCGTATTCGCCAAAACCAATGCCGACGCCAAGTGTCAGCCCAGCGGTGTCTTTGCACCACTCGTGCAGCGGCGATAAGTCTATGGTGTCGGAGACCACGGTTGTAACAGCGCTGGATCGATCAGCAATGTTTTGGATGTTGCAACGTATGGCCCCGGCTTCGGCCCAGATATCGATGGCGGCCCAAATGGCTTGCGCCTGTTTTGTATGGCGCGCCCAAACATTATCGAGCCCCTCTTCATCAACGAGCATTTTTAAGGCCTCGTCCAATCCGAATATATGGTGCGTTGGTGGAGTGCCGTTAAATCGCATATAGAACACATCTGGATTTGTCCTCAGCGTCCAATTCCAATAGGGCGAGGTTCTGATCGTGTTTTCAGACACCTGTGCCGCTTTGGTATTGTGAAAGGTAAAAGCTATGCCGGGGGGGACCATTAACCCTTTTTGACATGCGGCAACCATGACATCGACGCCCCAGGCGTCCATTTCGAATTGTTCGCACCCAAGCGAAGCGATGCAATCCACCATCAACAAGGCATGGTGTCCAGTATCGTCGATCGCCTTGCGCAGTGCCGCAATGTCGTTGGTAATGGACGTGGAGGTATCCGTATGCGTTGCAAGTATTGCTTTAAACTTGCCCTGATCGGCCCGAAGCGCATCGGCCACCCTGTCTGCATTAAAACTTTTGGAACTCCCGAAATCTAGAAGTTCCACTTCGATTCCCATCGCAGTTGCGACATCCGCCCAACCGCTGCCGAAAGTTCCCGTAGATAAACACAAAACTTTGTCACCAGCCTGTAGAACATTGTGCAGCGCGGCTTCCCAAACGCCGTGACCGTTGCTGATATAGATGGTCGGGTCGCCAGAGGTGCGCGCAACTTTGCGCAGGTTGTCCAGTATACGATCGGTCATGTCGACCAAATCGCCTTCATATATGTTGGGCGCAGCGCGATGCATTGCGTTGAGTACGCGATCCGGTATGACCGAAGGGCCGGGTGTGACAAACAGGTTGCGACCTTGGGAAAGACTCATTGCAGGTTTCCTTATTAAATTTGGCAGAAGGATAACTGGTGTTTTCGGAATGGTAACTGGCAAAATCGAGAAAATCTGAATAATGTCGCGGCGTCCTATTGAGGCGAGGCGCAGCAGTATTTAGTCTGTGACCAACAGAACGACCGGAGAATCCCAGATGCAAACCAAAGGTAAATCCCCTGACGCAGGCTATCGGCGCTTATGGCGCGATTGGCTGTCTGAATATCGCGGGCTTATTTTCGCTAGCTTCGGGCTGATGATCATCACGGCGATAGCTTCTGCGGCTTATGCTAAAATTATTCAGGTGATTATTACCGCTTATGAAACGGCTGACACGACCGTTATATATTGGGGGCCGGTTAGCGTGGTTTTAATCGCCGTCAGCAAAGGCGTGAGCATGTATTTCCAACAAGTGGCCAGCAATACCGCGCTGTTTCGATTTGAAGCACGTCTGAAAAAGGCTATGTATTCGAGCCTTATCCACGCCGACCTTTTTCGCTTGCAAGGGGAAACTCCTGCGGCGCTAGCTGCGCGGTTCTCTGCGGACAGTGATTTACTTCGAAGCTCGGTTCAGGCTTTGATGGCGGCGGTATCGAGTGTGATGATTATCATCGCGGCAATTGCGGTAATGTTGTCGATAGATTGGCAGATTACCCTGATATTGCTTGTGATTTTCTCGTTGGCAGTTGCGCCGGTAAATTCAATTAGCTCGAAAATTCGCAAAATATCAAAAGGTACTCAGGAACAGCTTTCGGGCATGAATTCGGATATTGTAGAGGGGCTCTCCAGCATCGGAATGGCCCGCACTTATCAACTCGAAGATCATTTGAACGTGACGGCTTCGGAAACTTTCAACACCATAAAATTCCTTCGAATTAGAGACATGAAGTGGAAAGGGCGGTTGTCACCACTCGTTGAAATTCTGAGCGGAGCGGCCGTCGCTGCATTATTGTTTGCTGTGTCTTGGGGGATTGCGCGAGGAACGATGACTGTCGCCGATTTTATGGGTTTGCTGACGGGGGTTGGCGTGTTGTCGCAACCGGCGAGGTTGCTTGGTACAACTTTTGCTTCCGCAGCGAAGGGACGCGTGGCATTGGATCGAATCTTCCCAATCCTTGATGCGAAAAACGAAATTGTTGATAAAGACGACGCAGTTGCGCTGGATCGTATTAAGGGACAAGTTCAGTTTGAAGGCGTAGAATTTGTTTATCCAAACGGATTTGCTGCACTAAAAAGTTTGACCCTAAATGTACCTGCTGGTTCCAAGGTGGCCCTAGTCGGTCGGTCCGGCGCCGGTAAATCAACCGTGTTTAATCTTATCCCTCGGCTTTTTGATCCGACCAGCGGGCGCGTATTGATTGACGGAACAGATCTTCGAGACATTTCTATCGAATCTTTGCGTCGCCAGATCGCTGTCGTAAGTCAGGATGCGGTTATGTTGTCAGGCACGGTTCTGGAGAACATTGGATTTGGCCGTCTTGATGCTAGCGATACAGAAATCGAGGCGGCTGCCGTGTCTGCTGCCGCTGATGGGTTTATCCGTCAATTGCCCGAAGGCTACGGTACGGCTGTAAGCTATGCGGGTAGTCATTTTTCAGGTGGTGAAAAGCAGCGTCTGTCGATTGCTCGTGCAATTCTTCGCGATGCACCAATTTTGTTGTTAGACGAACCAACCTCGGCACTGGACGCGGAATCGGAGTCGGCAATCAAGACTGCGCTCGACAAATTGGCTAAGGGACGGACGACTTTTATTATTGCACATCGGCTTTCAACAATTCTGGATGCCGACATGATTGTGGTTATGGATAAGGGTAGTGTTGTGGAGGCGGGAACACACAAAGAATTATTGGCGAACGCCGGGCTTTACGCCGATCTTTATCGACTGCAATTCGCACATGTCTAACGGTAATATCTGGCGGCCAATTTGCGAGGATCCGCGCCCGAAAAATATCGCATTAACACACCAAAATTAGTGAACGATCGCTTTACCCACCCATCTTGGCGGTATTTGTGGGCGCTTGTTTCAATGAATGTTGGGAGCGTGAGCAATTTCCCTTTCAGGTTTTTCGCCATCGCTACGTCCTCCATCAGTGGAATCTCGGCGAACCCTCCGATGCGTTTGTATAGACGTTTGCTTATCAACAATCCTTGGTCTCCGTATGGCAATCCTAACCATCGGGAACGAATATTGGCCCAAGTTGCTACGGTTCTGGCAGGGAGCGACTCCTCGTCAAATCGCAGTTTGAAGTAAGCGGCTTTTTCGGGGTTCGCCAAGTGCCGGATCACAGCATCTTGCCAGCCGCGGTCCAATACACTGTCGGCATGCAGGAACAATAACCATTCCCCTCGAGCGACGCGGGCGGCTGCTGCCATCTGGTTTCCACGCCCTTGAGGAGTGGAAACGAATGTCGCTCCTACTTCTTCGGCAATTTGTTCGGTGTCGTCACTTGACCCACCATCGGCGAAAATTACTTCGGCGAGCAGCCCGTCCATGATGCTTTCACCCAATGCGCCCAAACAGCGTTGCAGATGTGGGGCTGAATTCAGGGTCGGGATGATGACGGTTATCGGAGCGGGCATTTTCGCTTTCGGAATTACAAAGATTACGGGTGTGAAACGGGTGTACGATGCCTATATATACCCCCAAAGAGGAGATTAATATGACAAACAGCTTCTATAATCCAGATCGCGCCGTGTTGCGGATTGCTGGTGCTGATCGTGTATCGTTTCTGGAGGGGCTGGTAAGTAATTCGGTCGCGCGAGTTGAACAGGGGCCGGTTTACGCAGCGATGCTTAGTCCACAAGGCAAGTATCTTTTCGATTTTATTATGAGTTCCGGTAAAGATTCTATTTTGTTGGACATACGCAAAAACCGCGCCGCAACGTTAGCGCAAAGACTAACAATGTATCGTTTGCGGGCTGATGTCGAAATCACTGAAACGGACCTGGCGGTTTTGCAAGGATTTGAAGCGGCGCCTGAAGATGCGTTTACTGACCCTCGTAATGACGCACTCGGTTGGCGGATGTACGGGGATGGAAGTGGACTACCGGAATTGGATAGCGCTGCGTGGGATGCTTTACGAGTGGCGCACGAAATTCCGGAAACCGGTGTCGAGTTGCTGCCGGATGATAGCTATATTCTCGAGACCGGATTCGAGCGCCTGAATGGCGTCGATTTTCGCAAGGGTTGCTATGTCGGGCAAGAAGTGACCGCCCGTATGAAGCATAAAACCGAACTCAAGAAGGGCTTGGTTAGCGTTTCTGTAGATGGCGAAGCTGAGGCGGGCACTGCGATCACAACGGATGGCAAACCTGCCGGCACCCTACATACCGTTTCAGGTGGTCAGGGGTTGGCATATTTGCGTTTTGATCGAGCCAAGGGCGATATGCAGGCAGAGGGTGCCGTGATCCGACGGAATTAACCGTCATTACGGATCAGTTTTGCGAAACGGTTGAATACAGGCTCGTTGGACGCAATGATGTCGCCGCTAACCAATGGGCTTTCGTCGGTATCGATGCTTTCAATGATGCCACCAGCCTCTTTAACCAGCAAAATTCCGGCGGCTATGTCCCATGCATTCAAGCGGCGTTCCCAGTAACCATCGTAACGGCCAGCAGCCAAATACGCCAAATCCAGCGCTGCGGCGCCCCAACGACGCACACCTGCACACGCCGGCATTAAACGAGCCAGATCTTGCAGCGTTTCAGGTAGATCCGAGCGACCACCAAAGGGCACGCCGGTGGCAAATACCATTTCAATCATTTCGGTGCGGCCAGATACACGCATGCGACGGTCATTGAGCCATGCGCCTTCGCCTTTTTCAGCCCTAAACAATTCGTCTTTCACAGGGTCGTAAACAACCGCTGCAACGATTTCATTGCGATGTTCAAGTGCAATGGAGATAGCCCAATGTGGCATACCGTGCAGGAAATTAGTTGTTCCGTCCAACGGGTCGACGATCCAGCGCCGTGTTGGATCTTCGCCAAATGCTTCTTCGGATTCTTCGCCAAGGAAACCATAGTTCGGGCGCGCTTCGGTCAATTGCTCCCTGATCGTTTCTTCGGCTGTGGTGTCAGCTTTGGATACGAAATCACCGGGGCCTTTGGTGGAAACCTGAAGGTTCTCGACCTCGTTAAAATCCCGCAGCAGTTTGCGGCCGGCAATGCGGGCCGCTTTGACCATGATGTTCATATTTGCAGAGGCATTAGACATGTATTTGGCTTTCAAGAGGTGCGGCAAACGCCGCCGATAAAGTGCGACTAGGCGCGTTCTACATATTCCATAGTTTCGGTTGATACCACAATGGCCTCACCTTCACCAACGAATGGCGGGATCATGACGCGCACGCCATTGTCCAGAATGGCGGGTTTAAAGCTGTTGGCGGCGGTCTGGCCTTTTACCGCGGGTTCGGTTTCTTCAACGGTGCAAGTGACGCGTTGGGGCAGGGCCGCACTTAGGGCTTCGTCGTCGTAGTATTCAATTTGAATAGTCATGCTGTCTTGCAAGAACGGGCGGCGATCGCCAAGGATATCAGCGGGCAATTCGATTTGCTCGTAGGATTCGGTATCCATGAACACCAACATGCCGTCATTTTCATATAGGAACTGTTGCGTTTTTTGTTCTAGACGCACCTTTTCCACTTTATCTGCCGCGCGGAACCGTTCGTTCAGCTTCGAGCCGTTGCGAAGGTTCTTCATCTCGACCTGCGCAAATGCGCCGCCTTTACCGGGCTTCACGTGGCTGACTTTTACGGCGACCCAAAGGCCGTCGTTATGATCCAGAATATAGCCTGGGCGGATTTCGTTACCGTGAATTTTGGGCATAGGGCGCACTCGCATAATTAATCATGTATAGCGCTCTATAATTCACCAAAGAGGGGCTTGCAAGGTGGTGGTTTTGGACTAGCGTACCTGAAGCTTGGCAATACAGATTCGTGTAAACGCATAAGGAAGTTAGACGTGCATTATTCGGTGCTCCAAATTCTGAAGAATGGTTTGACGGGAAATAAAGGATGGAAGCCTGTTTGGCGCAATCCAGAACCTAAGAAATCTTATGACGTGGTAATTATTGGTGGCGGCGGGCATGGATTGTCGACAGCATACTATCTGGCCAAGACACATGGTATCCGAAATATTGCGGTGCTCGAAAAAGGGTATTTGGGCGGCGGCAATGTCGGGCGCAACACGACAATTGTGCGGGCAAATTATCTGCAGGACGGAAACCTGGAGTTCTATTCGCACTCCTTGAAATTATGGGAAAATCTTGAACAAGAACTGAACTATAACGTCATGCTATCGCAACGTGGTTGCCTGATGTTGGCGCATAATGATGGGCAGTATGATGCTATGGCTTGGCGCGGAAACTCCAATCTAGCGACGGGCGACGATGCGGTGTTGATGGGGCGCGAGGACGTTCGAAAGCTGGTTCCTTTCCTGAATTTCGACGATGCACGTTTCCCCATTCGTGGCGGCTTGTTGCAGCGAACCGGTGGCACGGCGCGGCATGATGCCGTGGCTTGGGGGTATGCGCGCGGTGCGGATATGCGCGGCGTGGACCTGATCCAGAACTGCGAGGTCAAGGGATTCCGCATTGAAGGTGGCAAGATCAAGGGGGTCGAGACATCGCGCGGGTATATCGGTGCGGGCAAGGTGGGGATGTCTGTCGCTGGTCGGACATCGCAAGTAGCCGAGATGGCTGGCCTGCGGTTGCCGATCGAAAGTCATGTACTGCAGGCCTTTGTGACAGAGGCGGTGAAGCCCGTGATTGATAACGTCATATCGTTCGGAATGGGGCACTTTTATATCAGCCAATCCGACAAGGGCGGGCTGGTTTTTGGCGGCGATATCGACGGCTACAACAGTTATTCACAACGTGGAAACTTACCGATGGTCGAACACGTAGCCGAGGCCGCGATGACGTTGATGCCGATGGTCGGCAAATCACGGATGCTGCGAAGTTGGGGCGGGATTATGGATATGAGCATGGATGGATCCCCCATTATCGACAAAACACCTGTGGCAGGTTTGTACCTGAACGGCGGCTGGTGCTACGGCGGTTTCAAGGCAACACCTGCGGCGGGGGCCGCTTTTGCACATCTTATGGCGACAGGCAAAAAGGCTGATTGGGCAACCAAATACAATCTGAACCGGTTTGAGACTGGACACGTAATTGATGATGAGGGCACCGGCGCTCGTCCAAATCTGCATTGAGAATGGTAATATGAGAATTGAATGTCCGCATTGCGGAGACCGAGATCACCGTGAGTTTGAATATCTAGGGTCCGCAAAACTTCTGGAGCGGCCCAATGGCGGTGACGCGGCCGCATACCACGACTATGTTTACCTACGCAAAAACCCAACGGGTGAAAATACGGAGTTGTGGCAGCACGTGATGGGATGCAGCGCTTGGCTGCATATCGTGCGAAACGTCACCACGCATGAAATCACCGAAGTCAAACTCGCCCGTGATTTGAAGGAGGTGGCGCGATGAGTCGTCTTCCCTCAGGTGGTTTGATTGACCGTGATGTATCTATTCCGTTTACATTCGACGGGCAGACCTACACAGCGCATCCGGGGGATACACTCGCGTCCGCGTTGCTGGCAAACGGTGTGCGTCTTATGGGGCGTAGTTTCAAATACCACCGCCCACGCGGAGTGTTGACGGCTGGATCTGAAGAACCGAACGCGTTGATGGAAATCGGGGTAGGGGCAGATCGCATACCCAACACGCGGGCAACGACGCAAGAAGTTTTCAACGGAATGGTAGCGCAAAGTCAAAACCGCTTTCCAAAGCTGCAGGCGGATATGTTGGCGGTGAACGATTTGTTGTCTCCGTTCTTGGGGGCCGGATTCTACTATAAAACTTTCATGTGGCCGAAAAAGTTCTGGGAGGCCGTCTACGAACCGATCATCCGTCGTGCGGCAGGCCTTGGGCGTTTATCCGGACACGCGGACCAATCCATTTATGAAAAGGCGTGGGCTTATTGTGATGTGCTGGTCGTTGGCGGTGGTCCGGCGGGATTGATGGCGGCATTGACGGCGGCCAAGGGCGGGGCAAAGGTTATTCTGGCGGATGAAGATTTCGTCATCGGTGGCCGGTTGAACAGCGAACAAACCGTGGTGGATGGCAAGCATTCGCAACAATGGGCCGTTGACGTTGCAACGCAATTGGAAGCGATGCCAAATGTTCGCGTGATGAGCCGAACGACAGTTACAGGTGCTTATGATGGTGGAACTTACGGTGCGGTGGAGCGGGTTGCGGATCATGTCGAAGACGCGCAAGGTGCTCCAACACAGATATTTTGGCGAATTGTCGCCAAACACACAATCCTTGCGGCAGGTGCAACGGAACGCCCGATAGCGTTTCCGGATAATGACCGCCCCGGGATCATGCTGGCTTCGGCGGTTCGGACCTATGCGCATCGTTTCGGGGTTGCGGCAGGGCAGCGCGTGGCAGTGTTTACAAATAACGACGATGGCTGGCGTACCGCACGAGACGCGTTGGCAGCAGGTGTCACTGTTACTGCATTGATCGACACGCGAACGGACGTACAACCGGATGTGGATTGCCCGACGTTTACTGGGGCGGCGGTTATTGGAACGGGTGGGCGACTGGGAATTGAACGTCTATCAGTGCGAACGTCCGACGGCTCTGTTCAGCAAATTAATGCCGACTGTCTTGCTGTTTCTGGCGGCTGGAATCCTTCCCTGCATTTGACAGGGCATATGGGTGGCAAACCAACTTGGCGTGATGACATCGCGGCTTTTGTACCAACTGTGGGAGCCATCCCGAATTTGGTAGTTGCAGGTGCAGCAAACGGGAACTTTTCAACGCTAGGCGCATTGAAAGAGGGAATGGTTGCGGCCAAAGCGGCACTCAAAAATCTAGGATTGAAGCAAGTGCGGCCCAAAATGCCGAACGCAGATGATGCACAAGATGCGATCAGCCCATATTGGCACGTCCCAGATGTCAAAGGGCGCGCTTGGCTGGATTTTCAGAACGATGTGACGGTGAAAGATATTGCCGCAGCACACCGCGAAAACTTCCGCTCCGTTGAGCATATGAAGCGCTACACGACGTTGGGGATGGCTACGGACCAAGGCAAACTGTCCAATATGGGGGCATTGGCGGTGATGGCGGAACTGACGGGGCAAAGTATTCCGGAAACTGGCACCACAATATTCCGCCCACCCTATACCCCCGTACAAATGGGCACGCTTGGTGCTGGTGGGGCGGGCAAGGGGTTTGCACCTGAGCGGTTCACATCCAGCCATGATTGGGCGGTGTCGCGCGGCGCGGCGATGATCGAAGTGGGGTTGTGGCATCGAGCCTCGTGGTTCCCTTTGAATGGCGAAACCCACTGGCGACAATCCTGTGACCGGGAAGTTGACATGGTTCGCAGGGCTGTCGGAGTATGTGATGTTAGCACTTTAGGCAAAATTGATATCCAGGGCCCGGATGCTGGCGTGTTTCTGGACCGTATTTACACCAACATGTTCTCGACCTTAAAGGTCGGAAAGGTTCGTTATGGCCTGATGTTGCGTGAAGACGGGATGGTTCTGGATGACGGCACGACCGCGCGGATGGGCGAAAACCATTTTGTTATGACCACCACGACAGGTGCGGCAGGTCCGGTGATGTCACACCTCGAATTTTGTGCGCAGTGCTTGTGGCCCGAACTGGACGTGAAAATGATTTCCGTGACGGAACAATGGGCGCAAGTCGCTGTTGCTGGTCCGAAATCACGCGAGTTGTTGGCGGAGGTGATCGACGACGTGTCCAACGAAAGTTTCCCGTTTATGGGATGTGGTGAAACCTCGATTGCTGGTGTTAACGGTCGGTTGTTCCGCATCTCTTTCTCGGGGGAGTTGGCGTATGAACTTGCGGTTCCATCCAGATATGGCGAAGCATTAATGGACGAGTTGGTTAAGCGAGCCGAAGCGAAGGGTGGAGGCGCCTACGGAATGGAGGCGTTGAACGTTTTACGGATCGAAAAAGGATTTTTGACCCACGCCGAAATGGACGGGCGAGTCACCGCGGCTGATCTGGGAATGTCTGGTATGATGTCAAAGAAAAAAGACTTCATTGGTAAGGTTTCTAGCCAACGTGAGGGTTTGATCAACCCAATGCGAGAGCAATTGGTCGGCCTAAAACCCGTCGGTCCGGTTCGGCAAATCCTGGGTGGATCGATCATGGTTAACGTCGATGCGGAACCTACGCGCAAAAATATGCAGGGCCATGTGACATCGGTTTGCTATTCGCCGACGCTCAACGGGATGATCGCGTTAGCATTCGTTAAGGGCGGCCATACGAGGATTGGTCAAACCATTCGCGCAGTTGATCTGTTGCGCAACCTCGATACTTTGGTTGAGATCGTCTCGCCGCAGTTCCATGACCCAGCAGGGGAGAAGTTGCGTGGCTGATTTCAAACTATACCCAAACGCTGATCTGATAAGCCAGCCCATCGAGATTGGCGAAGCGGTTTTAGCCTGCAACCAACCCGCAAGCATTTTTTCTGTAGCACCTTTCAAAGGGCAGGGGGTGGCGGTCAATGACGCCCTAAAGTCCGTGGTTAACTTTGCGTTGCCGGCTGTCGGAAAGGTTGCCTCCAAGAAGCACATCCGTGCGATGTGGGCTGGCCAAGGGCAATGGTTTATTGTTGGTGATATTGGGTTGGCATCACTGACAGCAGCCTTAAACACTAAAGCTGCTGTAACCGATCAAAGCGATGCTTGGGTCGTTCTGACGCTTTGCGGGGCAGATGCACCCGAAGTCATGACACGCCTGTGTTCGCTGGATCTGTCCGCGCTGGCACAAGGACAAACCGCGCGGGCAGAGTTCGCTCACATGATGTCATGTATCACGCCAATCGCAGGTGGTTTCGAAATTATGATAATGCGTTCATTCGCAAAAACGGCCATTCATCACACGAGTGATTCCATGCGCAAATTTGCAGCACTTCGTGCACTGTAATTACTCGGCCCCTTCGAATCCGCTTAGGCTCCGGTTACTTTAACTGATTGGTTTGGATCCACTGACACGGTGCCCTTTCGCTTTATGAAGCTTTCCATCACATCCCAGATCGCAGGACCTTCCGTAGCCTCGTTTACAGACGCCCAGCCCGCGACGACATATGTTTTCGATTGCTCAACCAGTTCACCCGTGTTGAGCATAGTCATATTGGTGATCCGATCCCCCTGTTTCTTGGAAACATCGATAGAATATCCCATGCCGCCTACACGCACCATGTCACCACCTTGTTGATAATAAGGGTCAGGATTGAAAAGGTTATCGGCGACATCTTCCATGATCGTGTGAATCAGTTCGCCTGTCATTTCGGAACGGTATGCGGCCGGATAGCTCATACCGGTGGCGTTGAAAATATCCTCACGGGTTATATCGTTACCTGGCAACAGCGATGGGCCCCAACGGAAGCCAGGGGACAAGGCGATGTCTGCTTCGCGTTCCTCAATCAGGGCGTTGCAAATCAGATCATCCCACGTGCCGTTGAAATTGCCGCGGCGGTATAGAAGGCTGTCTGTTTTGCCGATCACTTCGGATAGCTGGTCTTCAAAAGGGGCACGCTGCGCGTCAATCAATTGCGCGACCATTGGATCAGCTCGAATAACATCCGAGAATATTGGAATAAGTTTGTGGTTGAAGCCTTTGACTTCGCCATCGCGCACATCCAGATCCAGACGTGTTACGAATTTACCATTGGAGCCAGACGCGATCAGCATGGTTTTGTTGACCAAAACAGGTTCGGGAAGCGCGTCGTGGGTGTGCCCTGTTAAAATTACATCAATACCATCGACTCGGCTGGCGAGCTTTCGGTCAACGTCAAACCCGTTGTGAGATAGCAAAACCACTAACTCGGCACCCAATCCGCGAACTTCGGTCACGAGTTCATCCATGTTGTCTTCACGCACACCAAAGCTAAGCCCTGGGAACATCCATCCGGGGTTGGCGATGGGCATATATGGAAATGCCTGCCCGATGACTGCGATTTTCACGCCGCCGCGTTCAAACATCTTGTATGGCGCGTAAGCGCGTTCGTCCCATTCGGTATCGAAAATATTGGCGCCAAGAAACGGGAAATCCAGATCGTTGTCGACAATTTCGGATACACGATCAATGCCCAGCGTGAACTCCCAGTGCGAGGTCATGGCATCGGGTTTCAACGCGTTCATCACGTTGACCATGTCTTGCCCGTTGGTCATTTGCGCTGTGTAAGAGCCCTGCCATGTGTCGCCACCGTCCAGCAACAACGCATCAGGGCGCGCCGACCGGATAGCGTTGATTACGGTTGCAGCGCGATCAAGCCCACCCATCTTGCCGTACCCTTTGGCCAGCGATGTGAAATCGTCGTACGTCAAGGCATACGCTTCGCGGGTGCCAGCCTCCATGTTGAACAGGTTCAAGAAATCCTTGCCCGTGACATGTGGTGGCAAGCCATCAACGGCGCCCATGCCCAAGTTGATTTCAGGTTCGCGGAAATAAACAGGTTTTAGCTGCGCGTGAATATCGGTGATATGGATTAGCGTGACGTTTCCGACCGTATCAAATTCCAGCAACTGGTCTTGCGTCAGTGTTTGTTGTGCGGCCAGTTTGGACCAGTTCCCGACCCCGGAAGCACCAACAATTGCAGACGCAGCCACTGAGGCTTGTAGAAAGTCACGGCGGGAAATCATGATCATGCTCCGAATTTTTTGGCGAGAATGCGTGCGTCTGTCAGAAGCGGACTAAGGCTAAACCCTAAACGGGAAAGCATGTTGGCCCCGATGCTGATCGGGGCCAAACAGTGTTAGTTACGAACCGAAGTTCCTTCGACCGAAAGGCCGTTACCACGAGACGCGACATACAGTTCAAGCGCACGGAACTCGTCCGAGCCTTCTGCAAATGGTGTTGCACGAATGTTTTTCATGCAGCCTTTGAAGCGGCCGTGAATCGAGTTCAACTTGGCATTCTTCAGACGATAGGCTGGGAAGCCGTTTGTCTGGCCCTGCGACAAGTGATCCGCACGGATCATTGTGTCGTAGTTGTCCTCGTGACAGTTCGCACATGCCATATCAAGCTGACCGACGCGTTGGTAGTAAATCTCTTTACCAAGTTCCCATGCACCTGATGCAGGCCCGTCTATGGCGACATCAACTGGCATTCCGCGCGATTCCAGACCGATTAGCGCGGTCATGGCAGTCATCGTCGAAGCACTCCATTTCCATGCATCAGCTTCCATCCGTTCGGTGCGACATTTGTTAATATAGTCTTCCATGGACTGGATTCCGCCGGCTTCTTCATCCCATCGTGGAAGCACCGTTCGAAGACCTGCGAACTCTGCCGGGCCACCTTCGTGACACGAAGCGCATGACTTGCCAGCGGCGCCTTCAACGACGTCCCACTGATCGATAGCCTGATCAACAAAGATCATGCCGGGGTTGTCGAAATCGTCCATCTGAAGGGTCTGCGTTTCAGAAGTACGGAATAGCCATCCCGAGAACACTTCATCCAGATTTTCCAAATGTGCGGCTGCGGGCGCCTGCGTTATCATGGTTTCTTCGTCGTTGATAACCAAGCTTTGCGCATTGGCAGCCGTCGTACCGAAAGCAAGCGATGCGATCGTTGCGATTGAGGCTGCACGCAGTAGGTTTGATCCTATCATTATAATTATCCTCCCGTTATTTTCTGCCGTAGCTTTAGCCAACTACGATAGATTTTGTGGTCGTATAGACGGAGCCATCATCGTCATTCCAAGTGAAGACGAAGTCGCCCGATTCAGGAACTGTCGCTTTGAACTGGAAGTACGGGTTTGTGGAAATCGCGCCATGAAGTTCAACCGTAATCACATTTTGACCGTTAAAGTCGCATGAGAACGTGTTGATGATCGACTGTGGGATGTTGTTCCCGTCGCTGTCTTTACGCTGACCAGATTCCATTTTGTGGCTGATCAGGGTTTTGATGATGATAACGTCACCAGCAGCAGCAGTTTTCGGAACTTTAACGCGTGGTTTTACACCAGATGCCATTGTTATATTCTCCTATTCCTTAGCCGCCGCAGCCGCCGATTGTTACCTTAACTACGCTCGAAGTTTGCGCATAACTACCGTCAGCCATCTTGGCTACCGCAACCACTTCTTGCGTTCCGGCGAGGCGGATACGGGTCGAACCGGATTGCGAGCCAGAAAATTGACCGAAGTTGAATGTGCAGACATCCGGGTTAGGGTTGCCGGTTGCAATTAGAATGATCGATACAGCGCCTGGTGCCGAAACGGCAACGGGAACAGTGTTTCCATTCTCCGCGATTTCCGGTGCGGTAAGTTCGATGCCAGCGTCTGATGTGGCAGCCCCTCCTGTGAATGCCGCGATTGCGTCATCGCTGGCCGAGGCAAAAGCCTGAATGGGCATAAAGACAGCGGTGGCTGCTCCAGCGCCGAGGATCAGAGCATCACGTCTCGTATAATCCATAGTTTTCTCCTGATATTTGGTCAGCAAGCTGTTGGCTTACTCTGTAAGTGTAAGAAGGTAGGCAATCACGTCTTCGACATCTTGTGCCGACAGAATAGGCTTGCCTTCAAACTTTTCCATATTTCGGTAGAAGCCGGAGGTGCGGTAGAATGACGGCATGATCGTGCCTTCAAATGTGACTTTGGAATTTGATACAATTCCACGCAGCTCGGATTCGCTCCAGCGATCGGCAACACCGTTCAATGGTGGACCAACTTCACCGTGGAATGATTGTTCCAAATAGTCATCGTTTTGATGGCATGCGAGGCAGTTACCCAGTTTTCGGTTCGCGAAAAGTTTGCGCCCGCTTGCTGCATCTCCTGCTACGCCAGTCAACGACGCGGCAACCGCACCGTAATCATCAAATTCGACATTGTCCGGTTCAATGGTTCCAGCTGTAGCCATGGCTGCAAATGCTGCGGTGGCTCCAATAATAAGAAACGCTGTGCGCTTCATGCAGTATCCTCCCTTTATTTACCGTTTGCCATTTTGATTCTTGACTTTGGTCAAGAAAAGATAGCCGCGAGCAGGAAATTACGCAACAATAAATTCAAATAAGTGAATTTCAGATCATTATATTTCGCAAATATGCGTGGTTGCCTATATAAAATTACGCGCTAGTTTTGACTGCGCTCCGCAACAATCCGTGCAACGTATTTCTGGAAATGCTCGTCCCCCTCATTGCGCTTTTCTAGGATAAACTGGAACATGCTGAGCGTCGTGAATTTACCAAATGCGCCAGGCATGGTCATAACAGCGGCTTGGGCTGCGGTCATTCCCTCGGGCGGAAGTTTGTCATCGAAAAACATTATCGTCGGAGTGAAAACAATGTTCCATTTCGAGATCATTTCTTTTTCAGACAACGTTTCACCGTCAAAGTCTGTCACCTCGATATCACCAAACATATTTATTTGAACGACAAAGTAGTTGTCTTCGATCATCGCTTTGACTTTTGGGTCCGGAAACACCTGCTCGTGCATTTTGGTACAGTAGATACACCCGCGCTGCTCGATAATAACCACAAACCGTTTTCCTTCGGCATTGGCTTCTTCCAAATCTCCAGCCATGTCACGGAAGGTGTCGCGCATCCAATCGGTTTTGTGTAGGCCATCATCGCCCAAGGTTGTTTCAGTTGCCAGAGCGGGAGTAACCGCAAGGGCGCACAGAATGATCAGTTTCTTAAGCATGGTGATACCTTTTCAGTTCAGCCGAAAATAAACAGGTTCGGAAATTTTTCGAGCATGAATTGCGCGATATATGAAACACTTCCGGTCAAGATGAGGATTGCGAACAAGATCAGGAACCCGCCCATCACTTTTTCGATGTAGCCCATGTATTTGCGATTTCGTTGTACCCAACGCAGGAACGGGCCCGAGAATACCGCTGCCAAAATGAATGGCACGGTCATGAATGCTCCATAAACGAACAGCAGTCCGGCGCCATGCTGCAAACTGCCGCTTTGCGATGCCATGTATAGGATGGCAGCTAACGCGGGGCCAACGCAAGGTGTCCAACCGAAGCCGAATGCAAGCCCGATTAAGTACGACCCTATATAACTAGCCGGCTTGATACCCGAAGAATCGATCCGCGCTTCGCGGTGTAGAAACGAGATTTTGAGAACACCTAGAAAGTGCAACCCAAAAATAAACAGGATCGCGGCGGCGACCCACGTCAGTTCTTCTTTATAGTCCCGAAATGCATGCCCCAACGACGTTGCAATCAGCCCAAGTAAAACGAATATTGTAACAACGCCGGCTGAGAAGAATACTGATGATAGTATAAGACGGCGCTTGGCACCTGCTGCGATTTCTTGCTCTTCGTTTAGTTCTTGAATCGAGAGCCCCGCCATATAGCATAAATAGAACGGAACAATTGGCAAAATGCATGGGGAAAAAAATGAAAGAAGACCGGCAACCGCCGCGCCCCAGTAACTAACGTCAAACTCCATTCGTCGTTGTCCTTGCTTTTTGCGCCAAAATTACCAATAAGCATATTGCGATATTAAAATGTGTAAAGCAATTTTTCTGCGAGGATCTGAATGCACTTTCTAAAAGTGATTGTTGTGCTACTTGCGACCACAATGGGCTTATCCGCCCATGCAGAAACCCGTCTGATGATGGTCCAAGAAGACGGTTGTTCGTGGTGTGCACGATGGAACCAGGACGTTGGTGGGGAATATTCGCTGACGGATGAAGGGAAACTCGCCCCCTTGTTGCGTTATGACATCCACGATCCCGTGCCTGAAGGGGTGACGTTCACCACGGCACCTCACTATACCCCTACATTTATATTACTTGTCGACGGAATAGAGGTTAATCGTATAGAAGGTTATCCAGGGGAAGGCTTCTTTTGGGGGCTTCTTGGTATGATGTTGGCAAACTTGACTGATTCCGTCGGCAATCTATCGGAATCGTAAATAAAAAAGGAGAGGGTGATGGCGCTACCCCAATTAACACCTGACATGTCCGACTCTGAAATTGATGAAGTTATCAGCAATGCAAAATCGGCGACGGATTTTATGAAGGCATTGGCCCACGAAGGCCGGCTTATGATTTTATGCCACCTGGTAACGGGCGAAAAGTCTGTGACTGAACTGGAGCACCTCCTATCTTCGCGTCAGGCTGCGGTTAGCCAGCAACTTGCACGGTTGCGGCTGGAACGTTTGGTCAATTCGCGTCGTGACGGGAAAACGATTTACTATTCCTTAGGTGACCCCAAAGCCGCGCAGATGATTGAACTCGTCTATGACATGTTCTGCACGTTTGACCCGGACAAAGAACAAACCAGTTAATGGAATTTCTGGAGGACAATCATTGGGCCGCTTTGGCCGGATTGTTCGCCGGCGGCGCTCTGGGGTTGTCGTCATCGATAGGCCGTTTCTGCACATTGGGTGCAATCGAAGATGCGCTATATGGTAATGACTATTCGCGTCTGCGGATGTGGGCATTGGCTTTGGCGGTTGCAATTTCTGGCATGTTTACCCTCGAAGAATTTGGCTACGTCGACTATTCGCAAACCATTTACTACGCAATAAAGTGGAACCCGCTTGCCAGCATCGTTGGCGGGTTGATGTTTGGCTGGGGCATGGCTTTGGCCGGAAACTGCGGATTTGGGGCGTTGTCCCGGATGGCCGGGGGCGATATGCGCAGTTTTGTTGTGGCCATCGTCATGGCGATCTCGGCCTATATGGCCATCGGCGGTCCGACAGCTGTAGTTCGCGAATGGTTATTTCCGCAACAGGCATTTAGTGGCGAGATGCAGGGTCTCGCCCATTTGACTGGTCGTTGGTTTGATGCAGGTCCACTTATCCCAGCTTTGATGTTTGCGAGCATATGTGCGGTTTGGGCCTTTTCTGGTAAACAGTTCCGCACCTCACCTACCCATATCATCTGGTCTGTGGTTGTCGGCATGGCCGTGGTGCTTGGTTTTTGGGCAACCAGCCTTATTGCAAATAACGGTTTTGATGAAATTAGCGTTGAATCCGTTTCCTATTCTGCACCAATGGGCGAAACGTTGATTTATCTGATGACTTGGTCCGGCTCTACCATGAACTTCGGAATAGGTTCAGTGACAGGTGTTTTAATAGGTTCGATCATAGGCACAAAAGTAAAAGACCGTTTCCGTTGGGAGGCCTGCGACGACGCTCGTGAATTAGGACGCTCCGTTTTTGGCGCTTTTATCATGGGAACTGGCGGTGTCGTGGCGCTGGGTTGTTCTATTGGGCAAGGGCTGACAGGGTTTTCCGTTTTGGCTTACAGTGCCCCAGTCGTTCTCGCCTCCATCTTTATTGGCGCAAGTCTGGGTTTGCGATACCTGATACACGGCTTTCAAAACGTCTAAATTGTGCACAAACAGCAAATAAACAGTGCAAAAACAGTAAATGCGGCAATCAGCGGCAACCTATTTGCCATTTTTTTCAAAGCGGGCTTTGAATTCTGGTTCATTAGCGGCTAGACATGAGAAATCTGACCCTTCCTCCCATCAGGACTAAGGAATATCACTATGAAAATCGGAGCTCCCAAAGAGATCTTCGAGGGCGAAAATCGGGTTGCCCTTACCCCGCAATCAGCACTTCAGTTACAAAAACTGGGCTATGAATGCGTAATAGAAACCGGAGCAGGCGCTGCGTCACGGTTTTCCGATCAAGACTATAAAAATGCAGGTGTCGAAGTCGTCAAGACAGGCGCGGCACTCTGGAAGGCATGTGATTTTATCATCAAAGTGCGTGCCCCTGAAGAGGTCGAAGTCAAACGCTTCCGTGAAGGTCAGACGCTGATCTCTTTCATTTGGCCCGCGCAAAGCGAAGAATTGTTGGAAAAATTGCGCGCCAAGGGCGTGACCGCAATTGCGATGGACATGGTGCCACGCATTTCGCGCGCCCAGAAAATGGATGCGCTATCGTCGATGGCAAACATCGGCGGATACCGCGCAGTGATCGAGGCGTCTAACAATTTCGGTCGTTTCTTTACAGGCCAGATCACAGCTGCCGGCAAGGTTCCGCCAGCAACTGTTCTTGTTATCGGCGCAGGTGTCGCCGGATTGGCTGCGATTGGTGCGGCCCAGTCTATGGGCGCGATTGTTCGTGCCTTCGACGTGCGCCCCGAAGTTGCTGAACAAATCGAATCTATGGGCGGTGAATTCCTGTTCCTAGACTTTGATGACAATCAAGACGGCGCGGCAACAGGTGGTTATGCGGCTGTTTCCTCACCAGAGTTCCGCGAAAAGCAACTTGAACTGTTCCGCGCGCAAGCATCGGAAGTGGACATTGTTATTACAACGGCTCTGATACCGGGGCGCGATGCGCCTAAGTTGTGGCTCGAAGATATGGTTATGTCTATGAAAGCCGGATCGGTCATCATTGACCTTGCGGCTGAACGTGGCGGCAACTGTGATCTGACTGTCCCAGACGAGAAGATCGAAACATCGAACGGCGTGACCATCATCGGTTACACCGACCTGCCAAGCCGCATGGCTACGCAGTCCTCGACGCTGTATTCCACAAACATCCGACACATGATGGACGATCTAACACCCGAGAATGACGGTGTGCCGGTCCACAACATGGAAGACGATGTAATTCGTGGTGCAACCGTTACCCACAGCGGCGAAATAACCTTCCCGCCGCCTCCACCAAAGGTGCAGGCGATTGCTGCGGCTAAACCTAAAGCACCGGAGAAGACACCAGAAGAAATCAAAGCCGAAGAAGTAGCCGCGACGAAAGCCGCAGGTCGCAAGCAGACCACAATGCTGGTTCTCGGTGGCTTGGTTATGCTGCTAATCGGCCAATACGCACCAGCCAGCTTTATGCAACACTTCATCGTATTCGTGTTGTCCGTGTTCATCGGCTTTCAGGTTATCTGGAACGTCAGCCACGCACTTCACACACCGCTTATGGCGATTACCAACGCTATCTCAAGCGTCGTGATCTTGGGTGCATTGTTGCAAATTAGTGTCGGCGGAGGGTTCCTCGTGACACTCCTCGCCGCAATTTCCGTTCTTATAGCATCGATCAACATCGTGGGTGGCTTCGTCGTTACCCGCCGTATGTTGGCCATGTTCCAAAAAAGCTAAGGGAGGCTGATGACATGAGTATTGGTCTAGTTACTGCTGGTTATATCGCAGCTTCCGTTCTGTTCATTCTGGCCCTTGGTGGTCTATCTGATCAGGAAAAAGCCAAACGCGCCGTATGGTTCGGCATTATCGGAATGACGATTGCTGTTGTTGTGACAGTGTTCGGCCCGGGCGTGAATTCGATCTGGTTGCTATCAGCGATGATCGCGATCGGTGCCGTTGTCGGCACAATCGTAGCGCAGCGCGTCGAGATGGTGGGCATGCCACAACTTGTGGCCGCCCTGCACAGCTTCGTCGGCCTGGCGGCTGTGTTTATCGGTATCAACTCGGTACTGCATTCGCCCGAGGGTCTTACCCATGCAGAGGAAGTTATTCACGACGTTGAAGTGTTCCTCGGTGTGTTCATTGGTGCGATTACCTTCACCGGCTCAATCATTGCCTATGGTAAATTGGCGGGTAAAATCGACGGTAAAGCCCTGATTTTGCCAGCGCGTCATCTGATGAACATTGCGGGCTTGGTCCTGTCGATTGCGCTGATGATGATGTTCCTGAACGGTGCTGGTATCTGGACTTTGTTGTTGATGATGCTGATCGCTTTCGCCATCGGCGCACATCTTGTGATGGCCATTGGCGGCGCGGATATGCCCGTCGTTGTGTCGATGCTCAACAGCTATTCGGGTTGGGCCGCGGCGGCGACAGGCTTCATGCTTGGCAATGACCTACTAATCGTGGTCGGTGCGCTGGTTGGTTCCTCCGGTGCAATCTTGTCTTACATCATGTGCGTCGCGATGAACCGCAAGTTCCTCGCGGTGATCTTGGGTGGCTTCGGTGGTCCATCCGGTCCCGCAATGGAAATCGAGGGCGAGCAGATCGCCATAGACGCAGACGGCGTTGCCTCAGCGCTTGAGGAAGCTGACAGCGTCATCATCGTGCCCGGTTACGGTATGGCCGTTGCGCAAGCTCAGCATCCAATCTCGGAGCTGGTCAAACGTCTCCGCGCCAAAGGCAAGAACGTACGTTTCGGTATCCACCCCGTCGCGGGTCGCTTGCCGGGTCACATGAACGTGCTGTTGGCCGAAGCCAAAGTGCCTTACGATATCGTAATGGAGATGGACGAGATCAACGACGATTTCCCTGAAACCGACGTGGTGATCGTCGTTGGTTCAAACGACATCGTGAATCCTGCGGCGCAGGAAGATCCGAATTCCCCAATTGCTGGGATGCCGGTTCTGGAAGTTTGGAAAGCGAAACATGTGTTCGTATCCAAGCGCGGGCAGGGCACCGGCTATTCCGGCATCGAGAACCCTCTGTTCTTCAAAGAGAACACGCGGATGTTCTATGGGGATGCAAAAGCCTCAGTAGATAATCTGCTGAAGCTAATCGGCTAAAACAAAAGGCCCGCATCAAATTGCGGGCCTTATTTTTACCAGAATTTTGGAGATCAATATCGGGGTGGGTTAGCTTGTAAGCTTTCGGCGAGCACAAGTTAAAGCAGAACGTTGTTTTCGGACCGCCAAATGCCTCCCGCACAATCTCCGATATGTCTTCGAATAGTGTTCGACACGAAACCAAACTCAAACAACTGACGACGCATTTTGAAAAAGTTGTTGCGGGTTTGACGCGAAAGTTGGAGCCGCAATTCGATTTTCGAGCGTTTTTGTGTTATAATTCTCATTCTGGCATTGTATGACACTCGTTCGTAAATGCCATTTTCAGTGACTATTTTAGGAGTAATGTAATGAAATCCATGATGTTAGTCGTAATGGTGTCTGTTCTTACACTAGTCGCGGCGTGCGATCCAATGTCCTCCTCATAGGTACCAACTCCGACGGTTTTAGGCCAGTTTATTGACGCATCGGTTGATCCTTTTGACGTTGACGATAACGGCTCCATTGATTGATCTTGGAAGTCCCAAGAGCCGTTGATGGCGACTCTTCTATAGCTGACACTTAGGGGCAACATTCCTAGGGATTGCTGCCTCGTTAATTGGCCCATACCTGTAAGTGTGGGCCTTATTTTGTGATCAATGTATTTATTTGCGGAAATTACAATTGCCCCGTAATTAAGCGAGGCTTGATTATTGGGTGACAGCCGATTTTGTAGACTTGCTAGGTCACTCCATTTCTATCACCGTGATTTCTAAATTTCGCCCCATACCAGTTTGCAGTGAGAGAAAACTTCCTATTCTTCGGGCAATATAGCCAGCTTATAAAGGTGCCATGTCGCGTGTCCAAGCACCGGCAAGACGACGATCAACCCCATAAAGATTGGTGTCATCGCGATAAGTAGCAGCACCCCTACGATCGCGCCCCACGAAAGCATCACTACCAAATTATTCAGTACCAAACTGAAGCTCGTGATCATCGCTGTCACCACATCAATCTCCCGATCAACAAGAAGCGGGATGCCGATGACGGTAACCGAGAATAGTACGAACGACAGAAATCCCCCTACCACAGTGCCCATAAGCAGCATAGTGATGCCCTCTTTCGTCAGCAATATATCTGCCGAAGTCATGACGTTGGTTAAAGGTTTAAGTCCAAATGACAACGCGAAAACCAAGTGCGCCATGTAAACCCAGATCAGAAATATAAACAGCACCACGAAAGCAATAGATGGAATTTGTCTTTTCCGTTCAGCATAGATTGCTTGCGCGACAGTCATCCAGCTTACGGATTCGCCGCGTTCTAACAGCCGACTGACTTCGTACATACCAACGGCAACAAACGGGCCAATCAGGGGAAATCCCGCGGCCAACGGAATTATCGAAATATCAGATTGCCACACGACGAATTGCAGATACAAAACCACCCCGAGAGCGGCGAAGATTGTGCCAAACACGATTCCATAAATCGGTGCTTTTCGAAAGTCCGACATGCCCTTTCCAAAGGCGACTTTGAGGTCGGAAAAATCCAATTCGGCGATTTGTGGCAAAGGTTTTGTGTCTGATGTGTCTGTCATTTCTATCTCCGGCACTAATATATTTTCTGAAACTTTGCGGCATCGAGCAGCTCGAATCAAGTGAAACCGAAAGAAAATCCGGCGTTCATTTTACAAAAGATATCCGTGGATTGACTCAACGGCGAACCCTAATCTACACTTGCTTGGTGTAAAACAAACAATGCAACGCTAGAGATGTGGGAGAAATGCGATTACGTATCGTGTCAGCGCACTGGTAATATCAATTGTTTTTGCTTCCATTTGGACCATGCCAGTCCACGCGCAAGCGGATGTAGAAGAGGGGGCTAAGCTGTTTCGGCGCTGTTTCTCGTGCCATATGCTTGGGGTAAACGCATTTAACCGGACCGGACCTCATCTAAATGACTTGTTTGGACGTGCTGCCGGATCTGTCGAAGGGTTCCAGTATTCCGACGATATGAACCGTGCCGCAGCAGGTGGTTTGATCTGGGATGTCGACAATCTGGATGCATTTATCGAAAATCCCAAGAACCTAATCTCGCGCACAAAAATGCGTTTCAACGGCATTGCAAATCCGAAAGATCGTGCGAACCTAATGGCGTATTTGCGTCAGTTTTCCGACAATCCATCAAATATCCCCGAGGCCGATCCAACGCTGCAAGCTCGTGACCCCGATATTGATCCAGACATTTTGGCAATCAAAGGTGACCCCGAGTACGGCGCGTACCTGTCGGGAGAATGCGTGACCTGCCATCAAACAGGTGGTGGCGATGACGGTATTCCGTCCATCGTTGGCTGGACGCAGCTGGATTTCGTAACAGCACTTCAAGCCTATAAATCCGAACATCGCAACCATCCGCTAATGCAACTGATGGCCAAACGCCTGTCGAACGAAGAAATCGCAGCGCTCGCGGCGTATTTCGAAACGGTAGAAAGATAAATTAACAAACCAAAGGAGAATACTAATGAAACTGGATAGACGTGGATTTATTGGTGCAGGTGTTGCGACCGCCGCAACGCTAAGTGCACCGATGGTAATAGGGGCCGGACATGGCAAGCCCAGGGTCGTGGTAATTGGCGGCGGGGCAGGCGGCGCAACCGCTGCGCGCTACATCGCCAAGGACAGCGCGGGTGCAATTGATGTGACGTTGATCGAACCAACGCGCACATACTACACGTGCTTCTTTTCCAACCTCTACATCGGTGGGTTTCGTGATTTCGCATCCATTGGCCACAGCTATGGTACGTTGGCTGCGGAATACGGCATCAATGTCATACATGACTGGGCGATCGGCGTTGATCGTGATGCAAAATCCGTAACACTGGCGGGCGGATCCAAGGTTCTATACGACAGCCTTGTGATCTCACCAGGTATCGACTTTATCGAGGGCTCTGTGCCGGGTTGGGATATCACATCGCAAAATGCGATGCCGCATGCCTACAAAGCTGGTTCGCAAACGCAATTGTTGAAGGCGCAAGTCGAAGCGATGCCCGCCGGTGGCACGTTTGCGATGGTTGCGCCGCCGAACCCATATCGTTGCCCTCCTGGCCCATACGAGCGCGTTTCGATGGTTGCCCACCTAATGAAGAAAATCAACCCGACGGGTAAGATATTAATTCTTGATCCCAAGGCCAAATTCTCCAAACAAGGTTTGTTTGAAGAGGGTTGGGGCAAGCATTACGGCGGCATGATCGATCGTATAGATCCCGATTTTGGTGGTGCGAACATCGAAGTTCGACCGGATACCATGGAAGTCGTCATCGACGGCGAGGTCGAGAAGGTGGATGTATGTAATGTTATTCCAGCCCAGAAAGCGGGCCGTATTGTCGAAATTGCTGGCGTGATCGACGGCAACTGGGCACCTGTACATGCGGCTGACATGCGCTCGAAACTTGACGACAACATATATGTGCTGGGTGATTCAAGCGCGCAAGGTGATATGCCGAAATCCGGTTTCTCGGCCAATAGTCAGGCGAAGGTTTGTGCGATGGCTGTCCGTGGCAGCCTTACAGGCAGCGCGATCTTTCCAGCACGGTTTTCTAACACATGCTGGTCGTTGATTGACACGAACGACGGCATCAAAGTTGGGGCGTCCTACGAGGCAACTGATGCCAAAATCGCCAAAACGTCGGGCTTCGTATCCCAAACTGGCGAGGATGATGCACTTCGTCAGCAGACTTATGAGGAATCCGTTGGTTGGTACGCAGGTATCTCGGCGGATATCTTCGGCTAAAAGACCGTTAACAAATTGAAATAGGGGAGAGCACTTGCTCTCCCCTATTATTATTAGTTTGAAGCTGCGCGCGCTGCGGACTTTTTCCGATTTGGCCGGCGCCGTTTTTGGTTGGGTTGGCCCGCAGAATTTCCCCCACCCGGGCGTCCGCCTGGGCGACCACCGCCACCTGCGCGACCACCGCCGCCGCCCTGTTTTTTACCTTGCCAACCGCTCGACTTGGCTTTTGGCTTGGGATCAGGGCCTTCACGCTCGATTAACTTACGCTTAAGGATTTTCTCGACCGCAGCCAGTTTTTTCAACTCGTCCGGTGCACATAGCGTGATCGAAACCCCAGACGCGCCGTTACGCCCCGTCCGTCCGATACGGTGCACGTAGTTTTCTGCTTCGTCCGGAAGATCGAAGTTGACCACGTGCGTGATACCCGGAACATCGATTCCGCGTGCAACAATATCGGTTGCGACCAGAACATCAACAAAACCGCTCTTGAATTTTCCAAGTGCTTTTTGGCGTGCGTTCTGAGCCTTGTTGCCGTGAATAACCTCGGCTTCGATCCCGTCGGTAATCAGGTTCTTCGCAACCTTGTCCGCCCCACGTTTGGTGCGGGCAAATACGATGGTCCGCTTGACGTCGTCTTGCGACAGAATTTCTTTAAGGCGACCGCGCTTGTACGGGCCAGTAATCAGCTCTGCGCGCTGTTCGACTTTGGGTGCAGCAGAAACCAGCGGTGTCACCTCGACCTTAACTGGATCGGTCAGAAAGCTTTCAGCCAATCCACGCACTTCTTTAGGCATGGTTGCCGAGAAAAGCGCTGATTGACGGCGCGGGTGCAAGCGCGACAAAATACGTTTCACAGGTTGTACGAAACCCATATCCAGCATGCGGTCGGCTTCGTCCAGAACGACAAAACGCACTTCATCAAGGCGAATTTTCTTGTCGTTCATCAGATCTTCAAGGCGACCCGGTGTAGCAATAACCACATCAACACCACGACCAATCTTTTTGATCTGCCCGCCGCGCGAAACGCCGCCTAGAACCAGACATGTCGTCAGACCGGCACCGCCAGAAAATTGTTTAAAGTTGTCTTCAATTTGCACAGCAAGCTCGCGCGTCGGGGCAAGCACCAATGCGCGGCAGGTTTTGGGGGCAGGGCGACCTTGCATATTCATAATATGGTGCAAGATCGGCAGGCCAAACGCGGCGGTTTTACCCGTACCGGTCTGGGCCACGCCCAGAATATCGCGACCATCAAGCTGTGCTTTGATGGATTGCTGCTGGATTGGTGTCGGTGTTGTGAAACCGGAACGCTCTAGCGCGTTCAACAGGCTTTGGTCCAGGCCGAAGCTCTGGAAAGTATTATCAGTCAAAATGTATCCCTCAGGGCTGTGTCAATGCCTCAAGACGCGAACTAGCTTCGGGGGGACTGACGTGAAGATGTGCATATGAGGGGTCTTGACCAATAAATCAACCCCCTTAATGTCGCGGGGGGGGGCGCTTGTCTTTCAACAAACGAAGGATATAGTTTTCCCTGTCCTGAGGCGACATCTTTTCGATTTGCGCGATAACGGTGTTATCCCCGGCTGTCGTCAGTTCGAAAATCATCGCCCGTTGCTCTGCCAACACATCTTGCACAGCCTCTATTTCGAATGGATCAGCCTTTAGGGCCTCAATAAACCGAGCCCGCAAACTGCCTAGTTCCTGACGGTCAGGACGAAACTCTTCACGGCGATCCCGCAAACCTTCGCGCAGTTCACGTTGATGTTCTGCAGGCATCGCGCGCGCCAACATCGCCACGCCTTCTGGGCCGTTAAGGTTGTTGCGCTTGATTTCAGGTGCGCGCAAAGCGGCCCCGCCGATCACTCCGGCAACGCCCAAGTTCGCGGCCACGGATACGATCAAGGCAACCTTGATCCAGCGCGGAGTTTTCTTGGCCTGCGGTGTAGTTTGTTCGCTCATCTGTTAACCCTCTGCCAGAAAATCACTGAAGTTTGCAGTGTTGCCATAGGTGAAATCATCCAGTGGGTCGCCACTGATACTTGCAACAATATCACCAACTCCGGGGATGGACTGCAAGGTATCTGTGCCAGCGTAGCCAACGGTCACACCCATAACGGTGCAGGCACAGACCGCAGCGATGCCCTTAATACCCCCGAGTGGCTCCATCAGCCGCGCCAACATGCCCTTGCGTTTTACAGGTTGGCGTTCGGTCAAAACTTGCTGCGCCTCCGTGACTTCACCAGCATCCGCTAGAATATTGGCCATCAAGGTGTTGCGTAATTCCGGCAAAGGTTCGGCCGCATCCTTGAAGAAAGCGTCCAGATCTATCTCGTGTTTTTCCGTGTCAGTCATGAAACTCTCCTTTCCTTAGTCAATAGCCAGCCCGAGGGTCGACCGGTTACTTGATAAATCCGCCGCAAGTGCACGCCGTGCGCGCGACAAAAGGCTTTCGACCGCTTCGACGCTGGTTTCCAGTGCGCTTGCGATCTCCGGGTTCGATTGTTCTTCGAAATGTCGCAGGGTCAGGGCCAGCTTTTGGCGCTCGGGCAAGCGATTCATCGCAAGACGCAATGCGCGGGCCCGATCGGCAGAAATCAACTGATCCTCGACATTCAGTGTTTCGTCTTCCATTTCCGGCGCTTCGTCCAGTGAAATGCCCCGTTTCTTGCGTAACCGATCGGTGCACAAGTTTGACCCTACTCGGTATAGCCAAGTTGAAACCTTGGCCTCTCCGGTGCGCCAATCCGGCGCAATTTTCCACAATCGTAACATCGCTTCCTGGGTTACATCCTCTGCCTCGGCCTGATCCTTCAACATCCGTCTGGCCAGTGACAACACACGAGGTGCGTGACGCAGCATCAAAGCCCGGGCCGCTGCCTGGTCTCCGTTAGCGTATAGCGACAGAAGTTCTTCGTCGCTGGTGTCGCTCATTGCATCAAATGCCATAGTCATATCGCATGTATAACGGTGTCCCGATTGGTTTGCAGTACGAATGTTGCGGGCCGAACGGATTGCCGGCCCGCAATGTGTTTAGTTGTGGCGGTTGCCCCGTTTGGCCACGGCCGCATCCCACTCTTCTTGAGTGATCTCGCCGTTGCCATCAGCATCAACCCGATCGAACATCTGAGCAGCCTTTGGTGGGCGCGCTTCTTCTATGCTCAACACCCCGTCGCCGTCGGCATCGGCACGTTCCAGCATATGTTTAGCCGCCAGATCCATACGCTCTTCGTGCTGTGCCTGCATTAGTTCAGGATTGCCTTGTTCCTCGTTGGATCCTTTGGCGCCATCCTGACGATGCCCACGATCACCACCACGGCGACCCTCATCACGGTCCATCATTTGGGCTTTCAGCTCATCTGCGTCCAGAAAGCCATCGCCATTAGTATCGGACTCTGCGAATTTTGCGGTGTGGATCAGGTCGATTTCTGCCTGTGAAATGATGCCGTCGCTGTTTGTGTCGAAATCTGCAAAGCTGGGCATATTGTGTCCACGCTGACGATCGCCGCGCTGGTTGGCCGAAGCTGTGGTTGAGAAACCAAGGCTGCCAGCGGCAATTGAAACTGCTACGGCTGTGAGTACGATCTTTTTCATTATCTGCTCTCCATTTGCGTTATATAGCCACATTGTTGCGACCTACATTAATACAAACGCAGCAGCGCCCGGTTTCCGTCGAATTTTCTTTTTTGCGACATCCCGACGCAAGGCAGCTTGTCTCACTAACATTTTGGCGCAAAGCACATACACTCGTGTGCATGACATATGAAGCACACAATTTGGCAAACGGCGAACATCGCTCTGTCGTAGTATCTATGCTACGTGGCTGGCGTCGTCGCTGCCCTTCGTGCGGAAGCGGCCCCCTAATGCAGGACTACCTGACCGTGCGGGACAACTGTTCTGTTTGCGGCGAAGAATTGCGCCATCACCGTGCAGATGACGGCCCCGCCTGGGCAACGATCCTGATATCCGGCCATATACTTGCGCCGTTGATGTTAGTCGTATTCCAGGTTTTCCGGCCCGAGGGTTGGGTTATGGCACTTGGCTTCTCAATCGTTTTCCTGCTGTTAGCTCTTTATTTGTTGCCGCGCATGAAAGGGGTGTTCGTTGCTGTGCAATGGGCAAAGCGGATGCATGGGTTTGGCGACGTCTCTAAACCAGCACAGAGCGAAACAACGCCGTAACGGCACGCTGGACATGGCCGTACTATTGGGCCCATATATCCCTTATGGATGAATCAGAAAAACGACGTATTATTCGCGATGCAGCAACGATTGTTCTGCTGCGTGTTCACGATGGCAAACATCAAGTACTTATGGGGCAGCGCGGTTCAAGCGCAGCTTTCATGCCCAACAAGTATGTTTTCCCTGGCGGAGCCGTGGACAAACAAGATTACGACATCGCGCCGGCAACCCCGCTCAGCTCGGTTGACGATCTGAAACTGTCCCACTTGGCACCTGACGGCATTGCACCTGCTTTGGCGATGGCGGCCATTCGGGAGCTATGGGAAGAAACAGGCCTGATGCTTGCGAAAGCAGGGACGACCGATCAGGAAGTTCCCGCAGACTGGCAGGGTTTTTATAACAAAGGCCTTGTTCCCCGCGCAGATTCATTGCGTTTCTTTTTTAGGGCGATCACGCCTCCGGGGCGTCCCCGCAGGTTCGATGCACGTTTCTTTATTGCCGATTGCACATCCCTTCACGGCCCCGATGACGATTTTTCCGAGGCTTCGGACGAGCTCAGCCATTTGCACTGGATTGACCTGAAAGAGGCGAAAGCCCTCGACTTGCCTTCCATTACCGAAGTCGTCTTGTCGGAAGTATTGGCCATTGTACAGAATCCTGACACCCCGCGCAAAACTCCGTTTTTCCACCACGACGGTGAACGTTTACATTTCACGTTATTCTAAGCGGATAATTCGCAAAACCTTAGGCAAGGCACTTGACTCCGGCCACAACGGGTGTAGAACGCCAATTCGAGATTTAGGGGAATTCCCCCACAGCTAGATAAACGCGGTCGACCCGCGAGGAGATGGACACATGGCGAAGCCAACAACTATCAAAATCCGCCTGAATTCCACCGCGGATACCGGCCACTTTTACGTGACCAAGAAAAACGCACGTACTATGACCGAAAAAATGGTCAAAATGAAGTACGACCCGGTTGTGCGTAAGCACGTCGAATATAAAGAAGGCAAAATCAAGTAATATTGATTTCGCTTTTATGGAATTTAAAAAGGTCGCTAGAGTTTCTAGCGACCTTTTTTGTTATGTACCAAAATTGTGCTTGCTGGGCAGCAAGTAAGCGGACAATGTTGCCGTTTGCGGCGACGGCTACATTGCCCGCTTTCTAAGTCAAACCTCAGTCATCAAGCCAATTGGTTCGAACGAACTTTATCCGCCAACCCTTCCAAATTTCCATCAAGTATCTTGCCCATCATCATTTTCATCATCGTTTGACCTAGCAACCATCCGAATGGGCCGTACTTCACGCGATAGTCCATTGTCCAGATAACCTTCGACCGGTTGCCCCCCATGGGTTCGATGGACACCACGGAGTTGGCTTCGTGAAGCGGCATCGCTGCCATGTCGGATAATTCTACGGTGAAGCGATGCCCTGGGTTCCACGCGGTTATTTCCTCAACCAGCGAAGAACCGTTTTCGAAATGGTTTCGGCGTTTCGATCCGACCCTGTCTTCCCCGTCAGTAAGTGCTTCAACCGAGGTTATGAGCGGCGCAAACTCATCAATATGCATATATCGGCCAAGGACCGCCCACACAGATTCGGGTGTGGCATCAATCGTATGGGTTCTTTGGAAGTGTATCATTTGCGTTCCTTAAAATTGCTAGCAAGCTTTTTCTATTCGCTGCTATGCTCCAAATAAGCTTGCCCTGCTGACACCGTTATGTCAGCAGTGTGTCAGTAGGAGTAAATAAAATGCGTCGAACTGAACGGCTTTTCCAGATTATTCAAATTCTACGGGCAAATCAATCTCCGGTGACTGGCAGAAGCCTTGCAGACGAGTTGGAAATATCCCTTCGAACACTGTACCGGGATATGGCCGAGCTCATTGCACAGCGCGTCCCTGTCACCGGCGAGGCTGGCACAGGATACGTTCTAGACGACGGGTACGATATGCCGCCGTTGATGTTGACCGCGGATGAATTGGAGGCCGCTGCTTTAGGCGCCGCTTGGGTGGCATCACAAGCCGACCCATCGCTAGCCCGTGCCGCCAGAGATCTAGTTACCAAATTGTCGGAGGCCATTCCGAAGGAACTTCGCCCGATAGTTTTGGACGCAAGCTCAAGACCCATCACTACGCAGCCAGTAATTCCGGAGCGGTTTGATGGTGCTATTTTGCGTTGCGCAATCAGAGATAAATCCAAACTGCACCTTAGTTACCAAGATAAAAATGGAGGGCGAACCGACCGAGTGATTTGGCCGTTGCTGATCGCCTACTTGAACTCGATCAAATACATCGTCGCATGGTGTGAAACGAAGCAAGACTACCGGCACTTCAAAACGGAACGGGTTCTCGAACTCGAGGTGCTAAAAGAAAAATACTCTGGGCGCCGAGCGGTTCTGATCAAAGGATGGGAAGAAACAATGGCCAAACGCACTCGAACCTGACATCGCTGCGGTCGGGAAAGCCGTGACTTAGGCGTATGCAGGTGTCCACCGAACATCGGCTTGTTGTCGGCATTGGCGTGCTAACATTGGACGATCGCCATAAAAGTAAGGCCCACACGATATGTGCGGGCCCTATTCAATATACAATTAGGTGCGCAGCTTAGTTACGGTTGCCCATAAAGCGCAGTAGGAACAAGAACAGGTTGATGAAGTCCAGATACAGGCTAAGCGCGCCGGAAATGGCCATCTTACCAGCAATGGCTTCGCCGTTTGGCATACCACGTACTTGTAGGTATTCGTTCTTGATTTTCTGCGTATCGTAAGCAGTCAGACCCGCAAAGATCAGCACACCTAGCGCGGATACTGCGAATTCCATCGCGGCACTTTGCAAGAAGATGTTGACGATCGACGCGATGATCAGGCCAATTACGCCCATGATCAGGAAACTACCCCAAGCCGAAATATCTTTCTTCGTGGTGTAGCCGTAAAGGCTAAGGCTCGCGAACGCGATCGAGGTTACGAAGAACGTCTGTGCAATCGAATACCCAGTGTACATCGCAAAAATGGAGCTGATTGATAGTCCCATAAGGCCTGCAAACACATAGAAGAACATCTGCGCGCCAGATTGCGACATGGTGTTAACGGCTTTTCCGAAGAACAGAACCATACCAAGCGGTGCAAACATAATGACATACGACAACGGTGCCGAGAACATCGCTTCGATCATGCCATAAGATAGGACCCGCGTTTCTTGGCCGTTGATCGCAGCATTCAGATCCGAACCAACCACCCAGGAAATAATTCCCGTAACAATCATGGCCACAGACATGAGGCCATAGACCTTGTTCATATGTGCCTTTAGACCCGCATCGATTTCCGCGGTGCGGACACCGGAACCAGATCGGCGGACAGTTTCATATTCGGCCATTTGACCCTCCATTAGTAAACCGTGACGCAGTCCATCTGAACTGCACGTTACCCACAAGATATTGCCATTAAGTTAACAGTTTTCAAGGTAAAACCGCAACATCCTCGTATTTATTCACGTGATCGCAATACTTGAGCAGGCCGTGCATTCAGCGGACGCAAGGCAAACGCCAATCCGGCCAGCAGGCTCGCCAACGCTCCGCCGATTACAATTGCCGCCGCCGAGACAACTTCAAACGTGAAATTCACATCCATAACGAAGGTCATCACAGCATATCCGGCAACGCCCCCGAATGCGATTGCGATTAACCCTGCTGCTGCGCCTAATATAGCCGCCCGTAACGCAAAACTGGCCAATATCCGTGCCCGCGTCGCCCCCAGTGTTTTTAAGATGGCGGCCTCGTAAATCCGCCGCCGTTCGCCTGCGGCGGCAGCTCCGATCAACACAACAAACCCTGTTACCAACGTCGCCGCAGCCCCCCATCGAATGGCCGAAGCAATGCCCGTCAAGGCATCCGTGACCTTGTCAATCGCATCACCTACGCGGATTGCGGTGATATTGGGGAATGCATCCGCAACCTCACGCAACAAAGCGCCCTCGGCTTCAGGCTCCGCATAAACCGTGGCAATATGCGAATGTGGGGCGTTTTCCAACGCCGCTGGGTTCAAAACCATCAGGAAGTTAATGCCCATGCCGGACCACTCCACATCCCTGAAATTTGTGATCGTAGACGTAATATCGCGCCCCAACACATTAAACGTAATCTGGTCGCCGATAACGAGACCCAGCTCCTCCGCGTCATGCGCGGTAAAACTCATCAACGGAGGGCCGGTATAATCCTCCGCCCACCATTCGCCTTCGGTCAACTCCACACCGTTGGGCGGAATGGCCGAATAAGTGATGCCACGGTCGCCCTCAATGGCCCAGTGATCCCCGAACACGTTCTTGGCGGGCTGACCATTCACCTTGGTAATCATCCCTTGCAACATCGGCGCGGTTTCGATTTTGGCGACATCCTCGTTCGTCAGAACAATTTCGACAAACTCGTCGCGTTGATCGTTCAGAATATCAAGGAAGAAATACGCAGGCGCCACTGCCGGCAGTTCGTCTGAAATCGCGGTCTGCATGTTCGCATCTATCTGCCCGACTGTGGCCAAAACTGACAGCCCTAGCCCAAGCGACAAAATTACAGAAGCCGTCTCGCCGCCCGGCCCACCAACCGCCCCCAGCGCCGAGCGCAGGGCAGGGCGGCCGCGTACCAGCCGTGATCGCGCCATTCGGCCCGCAATAAATTTGGTTCCACGCGCCGTAGTTGCCAACGTCCCGAGCGCCACGATGACCCCGAAAGCCGACCACAGCGCCAGTTTCGGCACAGCGGCAAACCATGCGGCCAGCCCAACCAACAGCGCGACCAATCCGATGATCACCACGAGATAATACCAGCGCGGGAGTTTTCGGCCCTCGTCAATCTCGTCGCGAAAAAGTCCTGCCGCTCGAATGTCAATCGCGCGTGACAAGGGCCAAAGTGTAAAGATCAATGCGGTTAGCATGCCGTAAATAGCCGCCTCGAATATCGGTTCCCAATAAACCGTGAAATTCGCCGGAACTGGCAGCTGCTCCGCAAGCAACGGTCCCGCTAGTACAGGAATGCCTGCGCCCAGTATCAATCCGATCGCCACACCCAGCACTGCAAGAACGCCGATTTGCGCTAGGTAAATCCCGAAAACTGTCCCTCGACTAGCTCCTAGCGTTTTTAAAACACCGATGGTTTCGTTCTTGGAACTCAAATACGCGCGCACCGCTGCCGATACCCCGACGCCGCCAACAGCCAGCCCCGCTAAGCCGATGATAATTAAAAACGACCCGATCCGTTCCACAAATCGACTAAGCGTGGGGGTGCTGTTGCTGGAATCACTCCAGCTCATCCCCGACTGCCCGAACAAGGCATTTGCCTCCTTGCCAATCATCGCGCCATCCATCCCGTCAGGGAAAATCAACCGGTAGTGGGAGTTGAACAACGTCCCCGCACTCAACAACCCGCTGCCGTCCAGCGCCGCGATTTCAACGATCACCCGAGGGCCAAGGCTAAACCCAAGTGCCGCCCCGTCCGGCTCGTTTGTAAGCACGGCACGAAGTTGGAAATCCTTGGTGCCAAGTCGTAAAATATCGCCAACTTCCAAATCGAGTCGTTCAAACAATGCCCGCTCGGCAACCAACCCCGGTAAGCCACCCGTAACCGCCAACGCAGCCGACAGCGGCATATCAACGTTCAGCCCAACGTCCCCATAAAGCGGATATTTCGCATCAATACCTTTGATCTGCACGAGACTACGTTCGTGCGTGTCCCCATCATCAAACAGCACCATGGAACGGAAATCGACGATGTGCGAAACCTGCGTCGCGTTGTCATTAATCCACGCTAGCTCCACGTCGTTGGCCATACGATAGGTGAACTGCATCGAGGCATCGCCACCAAGAATAGCATCCGATTCCGCCTCTAGCCCCTCCTCGATTGCCATGCGTACCGACCCGACGGTCGTAATCGCCATAACGCCCAATGCCAGGCACAGCAGAAAAATTCGAAACCCTGCCAGCCCGCCACGCAACTCGCGAAACGCGATGCGAAATACCACGCTCATGCGTCGATCTTTCCGTCACGAAGCTGGATAATCCGGTCACACCGTGCCGCCAGCCCCTTGTCGTGGGTAACCAGCACCAGCGTTGATCCATGCCGATCCCGCAAATCAAACAGCATCTCCATGATCGCCTGACCGTTCACGCTATCCAAATTCCCCGTAGGTTCATCCGCGAGTAGAATTTCGGGACGGGGTGCCGCCGCACGGGCCAAAGCCACCCTTTGCTGCTCGCCGCCCGACATTTGCGCCGGATAGTGATCCAAACGCTCCCCTAGACCAACTGCCCGCAATTCCGCCTCGGCTTTGCTGAAAGCCTCGCGATCACCCGCCAATTCCAGCGGCGTCGCGACATTTTCCAGCGCCGTCATCGTCGGTATCAGGTGGAACGACTGAAAAACCACCCCCATACGATCGCGCCGAAACCGCGCCATCTGGTCCTCGTTCATGTTCGTCAGATCGTTGTCCATGACCGTGACGCCACCGCTAGATGCATTTTCCAGCCCCGCCATGATCATAAGCAGCGAACTTTTGCCGGAACCGCTGGGGCCGATCAAACCAAGGGTCTCCCCCTTCTGGACAGTCAGGGAAATACCCTTCAAAATATCAACAGACCCCGCATTGCCCGAAAGCGTTAAATTCATATCGTTCAGGGAAATCACAGGAGACGTCATTTGTTTAATACCTTTATTCGAAAAACCTATTCAATGGCATATGGGTTTTTTACGGCCACACACAAGCTGATGCTCGGAACAATTCTGGCGATACTAACCACACAGGCGGCGCAGGCAGAAGACACATTTACGATAATCGCATTCGGAGATTCGCTGACGCGCGGCTATGGCCTGCCCGAGGATCAAGGATTCGTTCCGCAACTTCAGGCATGGTTAACTGCAAACGGCGGCAAAAACATAACCGTTGTAAACGCTGGGCTAAGCGGTGACACGACCGCCGGAGGATTGGCACGGATCGACTGGACGCTAACCGATGATGTCGACGCCGTAATTGTAGCACTGGGCGGAAACGACATGCTTCGCGGTATTTGGCCAAGCTCCTCGCACGAAAACCTCGACGGCATCGTCGCCCTGTTAACCGAGCGCGACTTGCCCGTACTACTGGTAGGCCTGCCAGCCCCAACCAACTTTGGCCCTGAGTTCAAAGCAGAATTCGACGCCATGTATCCAGCCGTCGCCACCAAATACGAAGCCCTGCTATATCGCTACTTCTTTGACGGTTTCGGAACCGCGCAAGACACCGCCGCGATTTCACAATACATGCAAGATGACGCTACCCATCCTAACGCAGAAGGGGTGTTGCTAATTGTCGCCCACATGGGCCCCATGGTTTTGGAACTGGCGCGTTAACCTGCGAACTTGGACAAAATATCCAACGCTTGCGTGTGTAGCGTCGCGTTGCCTGCCGCGAGTATACGCCCGCCGTTATGTGCCGGACCACCTTGCCAATCGGTAACCGTTCCACCGGCCGCCTGAATAACGCCGATGGGCCCCTGCACATCATAAGCGTTCAAGCCCGCCTCGATCACCAGATCAATCTGCCCCATCGCCAGCAACGCATAAGCATAACAATCCAGCCCGTATCTCGTCAGCTTTACACAGTCGCGTACCGCTTCGAAGCCTAGACGCTCAGTTGCTGTACCAACTTCGGGGAAGGTGGACATCAACGTCGCATCGCCCAGCGTTTCACATGTGCTGCTGGCAATGTCGCGGGTTCCCTCACGGGTTGCCAAACTGGCTCGCCCGAATGCGCCAACAAACCGCTCGCCCATATAAGGCTGATCCACCACGCCCAAAACCGGACCAGTACCTGCATCAAGCCCGATCAACACACCCCACGACGGAATGCCGCTAATAAACGCTCGCGTTCCATCGATTGGGTCAATCACCCACGTCAGGCCAGAGGTCCCGGCTTTATTGCCAAACTCCTCGCCCAGAATTGCGTCGTCGGGGCGACGTTTTGCCAGAATTTCCCGAATTGCCATCTCTGCCTCGCGGTCAGCAACCGTCACCGGATCAAAACCATCGTTCAGCTTGTTGTCAGCCTGCAAGTCAGGGGCGCGAAAATACCTCAACGTGATTTTCCGCGCGGCATCCGCCAGCGCATTCACCACATCCAGCAGTTCGTCCCGTTCGTTCTGTGAAAACATAAAAAAATCCCCGCGCGTTGACCTGAAACAGGTTTCCGCAAGGGGATTTCATATCTTTAGACGCCAGTCAATTGTCAGGCACCAATTCCGCCAAAAATCGGAGCAACAATATTAGGCAGCTGTCTCACTTAGCACACGGGCCAGATCGAATAGTCGACGGCGCTGCGGCTCGGGGATCGCGTAATAGGAACGAACCAGTTCCAGTGCTTCTTTATCGGCAAGAAGGTCGCCCTTCAGCTTGTCGGCCGAGGTCGCTGCGTGAACGATATCTTCCTCGCTTGCATCAAGGCCTTCAAAGAAGAAGCTGATCTGCACATCTAGAGCCGCGGCGATATCCCAAAGGCGGGAAGCACTCACGCGGTTCATGCCGGTTTCGTATTTCTGGATCTGCTGGAATTTAATTCCAACAATCTCGCCCAGTTGTTGTTGAGTCATTCCCACCATCCAGCGACGGTGGCGAATGCGTTTTCCTACGTGTACATCTACAGGGTGTTTCATAGTTATGCTCCAAAAATTGATACTCTACGTAAAGTAGATGCATGGAGCGTGCCAACATGCCTCAAAATTGTTGGCATGACATAACCATTTGGATAAGTTTTGAAAAAATAAATTCTAAACGGTTGATAATAAACGCGAATAAACATCACATTTTCGTGATAAAATTTTACACGCGACGCGTGAGTGCGCTCAACTTACACTATTCCCATTTTGCGAATTTGCAATCATAGGGTTTATTGGCGTTTTGCAAGGCAGGTTGCAAAACGCCGTTTTTGATCAGCCTTCCAGCTTTTTCGCTTCGCGCTTACGCTCGTGCGTATCAAGATGGCGCTTACGAAGGCGGATGTTTTTCGGTGTCACTTCAACCAACTCGTCATTGTCGATATAGGCAATCGCTTCTTCAAGGCTGAAGCGTGTCGGGGTTGTCAAAACGACAGCCTCGTCTTTACCAGATGCACGAACGTTGGAGTGTTTCTTACCCTTAACCGGATTAACCTCAAGGTCATTACCACGCGAATGCTCGCCGATAATCATGCCGCGATATAGCTTTTCCTGAACGCCGATGAAGAATTTACCGCGATCTTCAAGATTGAACAACGCATAAGCAACCGACTCGCCGTCTTCCATGGAAATAAGAACACCAGCGCGCCGACCCTCGATTTTACCCTTGAACGGCGCCCAGTCGTGGAAAATACGGTTTATAACGCCAGTACCGCGTGTGTCGGTCAGGAATTCACCGTGATAACCGATCAAACCACGCGAGGGCACATGGGCCACGATACGGGTTTTGCCAACACCGCCGGGGCGCATCTCGGACAACTCACCTTTACGCTGGGTTAGTTTCTCGATCACCGTGCCGGAGTATTCGTCATCGACGTCAACTGTAACTTCTTCGATAGGTTCATGACGAACGCCATCTATGTTGCGGAACAGAACTTGTGGACGAGAGATCGACAGCTCGAAACCTTCGCGGCGCATGTTTTCAATCAGAACACCCATTTGCAGCTCGCCACGGCCGTGGACTTCAAACGCGTCACCGCTTTCGGTGTCATTCACACGGATCGCAACATTGGATTCAGCTTCTTTCACCAAACGATCACGGATAACACGCGATTGCACTTTGTCACCGTCACGGCCCGCAAGCGGCGAGGTGTTAATGCCAAATGTCACGGTAATGGTCGGCGGATCAATCGGCTGCGCCTCGATCGCCTCGTTAACGTCTTTATCGGCAAGTGTGTCAGCCACAGTCGCGGTTTTCATACCGGCAACCGCTACGATGTCGCCAGCTTCGCCAACGTCAATCGGGTTTTGCTCCAACCCGCGATATGCCAAAACCTTGGTCACGCGGAAGCTTTCGATCAAGCTACCGTCACGCGACATAGCCTTGATGTTATCGCCAGCCTTAACCGAACCGGATTCAACGCGACCTGTCAGAAGACGGCCAAGAAACGCATCGCCACCCAATGTTGTCGCCAACATACGGAACGGCTCGTTAATCTGGGCGATCTGCGCCGGCGCTGGTACGTGCTTGATAAGCAGTTCCATCATCGCGCTCAAATCTTTACGCGGGCCATCTAGTTCAGCATCAGCCCAGCCAGAACGACCGGATGCATAAAGAACCGGGAAGTCCAACTGATCATCATCCGCACCAAGGTTAGCGAACATATCAAAACATTCGTCCAATGCGCGGTCAGGTTCTGCATCGTGCTTGTCGACTTTGTTCAGAACCACGATCGGGCGCAAACCAAGTGCCAGCGCTTTGGCGGTTACAAACTTCGTCTGTGGCATCGGGCCTTCGGCCGCGTCTACCAAAAGGATAACACCGTCAACCATCGACAGAATACGTTCAACTTCACCACCGAAATCGGCGTGGCCTGGCGTATCAACGATATTCACGCGAACGCCGTCCCATTCAACCGAAGTTGCTTTAGCAAGAATAGTAATGCCGCGCTCTTGCTCCAGATCGTTGGAATCCATCGCACGCTCTTGCTGGGCTTCGTTCTCACGATAAAGACCAGATTGTTTTAGTATTTCGTCAACCAGCGTGGTTTTACCGTGGTCAACGTGGGCGATGATAGCGACGTTACGCATATCCATGGGGCGTATCCTTAAAAACAGAAGAAATGCGGGGTTGCCCACTGACAACCCCGTTCGACGCCCGACATATGCCCAATCAACACGTTTGGCAAGAAGATGCTTGCACATGTTACGAAAACCACAACAAATGCCGCGGAATAACCGCCGATGCGAGGCTCGATGACTGCTCCACTATATATTCTGATGATGTGCATTGCCCTGATCGGGGCGAATGCCTTGCTGCTATCGCCAATCCTGACAGATATTGCATCTGAATTCGGCGCCACGGTTTCCGAGGCAGGGCGGGCGATCGCAGGCTACAGCGCAGGGACAGCAATCACCGCCCTTTGGCTTGGCCGCTCGTTAGATGGATTCGGTCTGGCACGTTCGCTAACCTTCTCACTAGTGCTGGTAGGGCTGGCCCAATTCGGGGCGGCCCTCTCGACGGGTTGGCTAGGATTGACGGCTGCACAAACGTTGGCGGGCGCGGGGGCCGGCGTAGCACTACCGGCAATATACGGAATAACGGCGGAGATTTCACCCAAAGGGCAGGAATCACGGTACATGTCGCGGGTGCTATTTGGCTGGTCTATAGCCATGGTTGCCGCCGTACCGATAGGGGCGTTCTTGTCAGGCGTGTTCGGGTGGCGACAAATGCTGATTCTTGTCGGCATCGCCACAATTATCACGATTCTATTTGCCGTCAAAATATTGCCGCCATCGAAACCCGCCGTAGCGCGCGTTCGTATGGGGCGGTTCATTCCGTTGACCCTGCCGGGTGGCACAACGCAATACGCACTGTGCATGCTTTTTATGATGAGCTTTTACGGTGGCTACGCATACCTAGGCGCGCATACCCGCACCACCTTTGGAATTGGTGCAACCGCTGCTGGCCTCAGCGCGCTCTCCTATGGTGTCGGCTTTGGTCTTGCGGCACTAGTGTCTGGCGTCATCGACAAATACGGTCGAAAAATCGTGCTTACAACGGGATTTGGTTTAGGCGCCGTATTGTTGGCGCCACTGCCAATTGCCCCAAGTTTCGCAGCGTTTCTTTTGATGGTGTTCATTTGGGGGTTCATCAACCATTTCATTCTTAATATGATTGTGGTCGGACTGAATGCCCTCGCACCCAATAATCGTGGTGCGGTAATGGGGCTTTACAGCGCGACAACCTATTCGGCGGCGGCAGTCGGTGTGCTGTTGATGGGGCAGATGTATGAAGGTAGCGGATTTATGGCAGTTGCTCTAACCGCTGCCGCTTTCAATTTTACCGCGATGCTGCTGGCATTCAGGCGGACCTAAAGCAGGAGAATGACAATGCGTGCGATGCGGCTTCACGAAATGGGTCACCCCATGACCCTCGATACTGTCAAAATTCCGGTGCCCACAGCCGGGCAAGTGCGCGTTCGCATCCATACCTGCGGTATCAACTTTGGCGACACCTTGATCGTGCAAGGCAAGTATCAGGAAAAATTCGACCTGCCGTTTTCGCCGGGGATGGAGATTTGCGCCACAGTCGATGCATTGGGCGAGGGGGTTGATACCCTTACTGTCGGTCAGCGTATCGCGTCGTACAGCGGTGTCGGGGGCTTGGGCGAATATTCCTGCATTTCGGCAGCCACCTGCGTGCCTGTACCTGACGATATGTCAAACACAGACGCCGCCGCGTTTTTGGTCGCATACGGAACCAGCCATGTAGCACTCGATTATAAAGCGCACCTAAAAGCGGGTGAAACCTTGCTGGTGCTAGGCGCATCTGGCGGTATTGGCCTAACCGCGGTTGAGCTTGGCAAATTGATGGGCGCGACCGTCATCGCCTGTGCGCGGGGCGCTGACAAACTGGCGATTGCCAAAAAGGCGGGTGCAGATCATCTTATCGATAGCTCCACCCAAGACATTCGCGAAATCGTGAAATCCTTGGGTGGCGCCGATGTCGTCTACGACCCGATCGGTGGCGACCAGTTCAAGGCCGCGATGCGTTCGTGCAACCCTGAGGCCCGCATCATCCCGCTCGGTTTTGCTAGTGGCGAAGTTCCACAAATCCCCGCCAACATTTTGTTGGTGAAAAACATAACGGTCGTCGGTTTCTATTGGGGGGGCTATGCCAAGTTCAAACCCTCGGTCCTGACCGAGAGTTTCACCCAACTGTTCACATGGTATTCCGAGGGTCGGCTAAAGCCTCACGTCAGCCATGTCCTGCCGCTAGAACAAGCGAACGAGGCGTTGCAATTGTTAATAGATCGCAAAGCCACGGGCAAAGTCGTAGTGCAGGTCGACTGAAAAGTTAACGCAAATCGTACATACGCGTTGTGCACGTGTTGTGCACAACGAAAAACACACGATTTTGTCTAAAGGTTAACGCCTATTCCGCCGCCTTCAACATCTCGGATCCGTAGGCGTGCCGCACCAGATTAGCCAGCCGTTCAGCCAGCGCAACCTGCGGTCCGGCGGCAACATACATGTTGATGTTGAACAGCGGCAAATCGGGTAAAACCCCGTTATGCGGAACGACCTCTAGGCGGTGGTCAACTGTCCCTTCCAGTGCCGCGTGAATAGCCAGATCCGCAGAAACCGAAGCCTCCACAGTGCGAGTCGAGTCCGATTCGACGGCCATTTCCCACAGTATTCCAGCCTCGTCCAACGCTCGTTGGGCACAGCTGCGAAACGCACACCCATGCTCGAATGCCAGACGGGCAGGGCGGGCTTTCCAGCTTGCACCGCCCGGCGAGCCGACCCACAGCATTTGCGCCCGTTGCAGGGTTTCCCCTCCGGCGTCGATTTCAGTTTCAGTCGTCAGGATGATATCCACCTCGCCGCGCGCCAGCTGACGTTTCAAGCGGCTCGTGTAGGACGAAAGTAGGTTAACTTTGATGCGTGGATACTCAACCGCAAACCGTTGTAATACAGTAGGAATATACGGATAAATGATGTCTGATGGGACGCCCAGCGTGATCTCTCCCTCGTACGCCTGATCGGTCATGCGCGCCCATACTTCATCGTTCAAAGCCAGAATTCGACGACCATATCCCAGCATCTGTTCGCCATGCGCCGTTAAGGCAACGCCGCGACCGGCGCGTTCCAGAAGGGATTGTCCGATCGATTCCTCCAGCCGTTTCACCTGCATCGATACCGCTGATTGCGTCAGATGAAGTTGCCCCGCGGCGCGGGTGACGCCACCGGTTTCGGCTACTGTTACAAAGGCACGAAGGGCAGTCATATCGAGGTTTCTGGGCATATCAATATCCGTGATGTATTGCATAAAAAACATTCATTTTTATTATTAATCATATTCTGGCATATAAATCAACATTCCTGATAGGAACAATCGAACTCATAACGAAACCCAATGGAGGGCATCATGCACAACGCAACTTTAAAAGCACACACACCGGCACACACAATTTCGGCAACTGCAGCCTTTAACTGGGTCGTCGAAAGCGTCCGTATCGCAAGCCAACGCCGCTCGTTGGCCAAGCTAAGCTGGAGCGCGCTAGATGACATCGGCGTTACCGAAGCACAGGCAATGCGCGAAGCACACAAGCCGTTTTGGGCTTAAAAAAACGTTTTAAATAAGATGGTTAACTGAACGCCTGCCTTTGAAAACAAGGCAGGCGTTTATAGCATCTGGTCCAGAAACTGGTCCATAATACCCCAAACTTGCGTTTGGATTACTGGCGTTTCCATCCAGATTTCATGCTTGCCGCCGTCAATGATTTCGAATTGATTGTTCGGAAGCGTTTGCGCACGGGATGTGATCGCATCGCCGTCTACAACAATTTCCTGAGTACCCAAAAACGTCAGTGTCGGAACGTTCGGCACATTGGCATGCATCAGTATTTTCATTTCCTTGAACGCTTCGACCGCCCACTGAATGGTCGGCCCACCAAGACCCAAATCAGGTTCGGCGTCTAGGTGCGCCTGAAACATCGCATAGTGGTCGGCGTCATTGGTCAATTCGTTCCCCTCAAAAGGGTTAACCGATACATAATATGTTGGTTCGGTGTTTGGAACCAAGGCTTTGTGCTGGTCAAAAGGTCGTCCAAGCGTATTCACCACCCTAAGACCAAATTTTTCCGTAACAGAACCGTGTAAGCCCCACATAGGGCTGGAGAAAATCGCAGCCTTAACATCGATCCCATCAACAAGAGCGCGTAAACCAATGCATCCCCCCATTGAATGGGAGAATAACGTCATAGGTCCGCGCAACGCAGCGATTTCCGGAGCGTTCAAAGCAGCAGCTATATCTTGCTGATAATGCAGGAAACTTTCAACGTGCCCACGATCTCGTCGACCGTCATGGCGATGAGAAAGCCCTTGGCCGCGCCAGTCGATAACCACCACATTCAAGTCACGCGCAAGAAGCTTGGCAACCATACGCCCGTATTTTTCGATGTATTCGGTGCGCCCCGGTAGCAATAATACCGTGCCACGTTCCCCGCCTTGCCAATAAGCAACACGGACCTTTGTTCCGTCGTGGGTCGACACAAACCGGGCATTACCGCCCGCAGGAACTCCGGTTAAGTTGTACAATGGCGCGGAATTCATCAGGCTAACAAAGAACCCAATTTCAGCGCCATGCCCATGTCGCCGTCAACCTTCAGTTTACCGGTCATGAAAGCCGCGGTCGGGTTGGTATCCCCTTCGATAATAGCCTGAAACACATCGGCATCCGCTGACAAAGTACAATCAGCGTCGCCATCATCAACACTTACACCGCTCTCGTCGATGCGGATGGCGCCAATGCCGACCAGTTCAAACTTTACCGAACCGTCAAACGACTGGCCTTCGAATTTGTCGTTCAGCACACTCACGGCTGATTCCAGAATATCACTCATAATTGTCTCCGATGTTATTAAGTCTTGTGTAAAGTATGGTGGAGTTGGCTATAATGGAACCCTCTGATGCACATACCGTTGCGTTAGGTGAGAGTTCAGTTTTGAAACGGAGCGTACTGTGCGGTTTACGAGTATAGTATTGATACTAGCGTTACAATTGTTCGCAACTACGGCCCGCGCTGACGCCGGCAGTGTAGTTGAGGACGAGGAATTTCGTTTAGACGAGCTGTTCAGTCTGTTGCGCGAGTCGGACACTGAAGATTTCTACGATATAGAGAGCGAGATTGTTGAAATTTGGCTTCACTCGGGTTCGGCGTCGATGGATTTACTATTTGAACGCGCCCAATATGCCATGACGGACCAGAACTTTCCAAAAGCGATCGAGCATCTATCCGCCCTGATCGACCATGCACCTGAGTTTGCCGAAGCGTGGAATGCGCGTGCGACTGTATATTACCTGACCGACCAATACGCTTTATCGATTTCGGACATCCAGCAGACATTACTTCTGAACCCTCGGCATTTCGGGGCGTTGAATGGGCTTGGCCTGATATTTGAGGAACTCGGTGATTTCGAGGGTGCATATAAGGCATATACTATGGCCCGCGAGATCCACCCGTTTCTTGAAAACGTGAACGAGGCCCTGATTGAGTTGCGACCGCTTATTGACGGTACCGAGTTGTAACATTAAGTCCCGAGTATGCAGTCAAAAATTACCGCCGTTCTAGGCCCGACCAATACAGGCAAAACCCACTACGCGATTGAACGTATGCTAGCGCATCGAACAGGTGTGATCGGCTTGCCACTGCGCTTGCTGGCACGTGAAGTTTATGATCGGATCGTAGCGTTGCGTGGATCGTCTGTCGTGGCATTGGTGACGGGGGAGGAACGCATCGTTCCGCCGCGCACCAAGTATTGGGTATGTACGGTTGAGGCAATGCCGGCCGGTATAGGTGCGGACTTTCTGGCAGTGGATGAAATCCAGATATGCGCTGACCCCGATCGAGGGTATATTTTCACGGACCGCTTGCTGAATGCGCGTGGGCAATTGGAAACCTTATTTTTGGGCGCCGACACTATGCGGAGCCGGATTGCGTCTTTGATACCCGAGGCACAGTTTATGCGCCGCGATCGTTTGTCCAATCTGTCTTATTCGGGCGAAAAGAAGATCAGCCGAATGTCGCCACGATCGGCCATTGTCGCGTTCTCGGTTGATAATGTTTACGCCATTGCCGAGCTGTTGCGCCGCCAAAAGGGTGGTGCGGCCGTAGTGATGGGGGCGCTGTCGCCCCGCACGCGAAACGCACAGGTGGAGTTGTATCAGAACGGCGACGTTGATTATCTGGTGGCGACGGATGCGATAGGTATGGGCTTGAACCTAGATATCAAACACGTAGCACTGGCTGGAACGTCCAAGTTCGATGGGCGTCGACACCGGTATTTGCATCCGAATGAACTGGCTCAGATCGCGGGACGGGCAGGGCGCTTCACCACGGATGGTACGTTCGGTGTAACGGGTGAGGCCGGACCGCTGGAACCTGAATGGGTTGAAGCGATTGAAAATCACCACTTTGCGTCGATCAAGAAGCTACAATGGCGTAACCCGCGTTTAGAGTTTGGCACGCCGGATGCGCTTATCCGTTCGTTGGAGCAGGTGTCCGACCATGAGGAGTTGATCCGCGCACGTGAAGCTGATGATCTTGCCACGCTGAAGATGCTTTGGGCCATGCCGGAGATTAAAGATAAAATCGATGGTGGTTCTGATGTGCGGCAGCTTTGGGAAGTCTGCCAAGTGCCGGATTTCCGTAAGGTTGCGGCTACCGAACACGCGGTTATCTGCCAGAAACTGTTTGATTTCATGCACGATGGTGGGCGGATTCCCACCGATTGGCTCGCCGGACAGGTCAAAAAGATCGATAAAGTGGCCGGTGACATAGATGCGCTGTCAAAACGACTAGCGTTTATCCGCACTTGGACCTATGTTGCGCAACGTAAAGACTGGGTTGCCGACGCAGCCCATTGGCGTGATGAAACCCGCGCCGTAGAAGATAGACTGTCGGATGCCTTGCACGAGGCCCTGACCCAACGATTTGTCGATCGGCGTACGAGTGTTTTGCTGCGCCGTTTGAAACAGAAGGAGGCCCTAGTGGCAGACGTAAACGAAAACGGTGAAGTCACCGTCGAGGGCCATTTCATCGGTAAGCTTGAAGGCTTCCGTTTCCAGCTCGATCCATCCGCATCTGCGGAAGAAGCTAAAACCTTGCGCGCCACCGCGATAGCGGCGCTGGCACCAGCGTTCAACCTGCGCTCCGACAAGTTTTATAACGCGCCGGACACCGAGATGGATATCACGGAACAGGGCGGCCTGATGTGGGGCGAATACGCCGTTGGTAAGCTCGTCGCGGGGGCCGACGCATTGTCGCCCGCCGTCGAACCATTTGTTGACGACGAGGCTGGGCCGGAAGTGGCCGAAAAAGTGCGCCGCCGGCTGTCTCACTTCATTGATCGGCGTATCACAGCGCAGTTCGAACCGCTCCTGGCGCTGAAAAACGACGAAACGCTCACAGGCATGGCCCGTGGCGTTGCCTTTCGTATTGTCGAGGCGATGGGCGTTTTGCCCCGCGCCGAGATTGCCGATGATATCAAAGGTCTAGATCAAGACCAGCGTGGTTTGTTGCGCAAGCACGGCGTTCGCTTTGGCCAGTTTACGATTTTCCAACAGCTAATGCTCAAACCCGCCCCGACGCGCCTGCGTTTGGTGTTGTGGTCACTTACGGCTAGCCTGCAAGAATTCCCTGAAGCACCCCCAGCTGGTCTGGTTACTGTACCTGCTGTCAAAGATGCACCGGTAGGGTATTACGCCCACGCCGGTTATCGATTGGCGGGGGATCGCGCGATCCGCATTGATATGCTGGAACGTTTAGCTGACATGATCCGTGGGCAAGATACCCGATCCGGTTTCGAAGCTAATCCAGACATGTTGTCGATCACTGGCCTGACGCTGGAACAATTCGCCAACTTGATGGAGGGTCTGGGCTACAAGGCTGAAAAGGGCGAACGCCCCAAGGTTAAAGTTGTAGTGCCAACACCTGAGACAGGCAAACCTGCGGAACCAACTTCGGATGCCGAGACAACAGTCGAAACCACCGAGGATACTCCTGCGGTTAAAGCGGACGTTACCGCTGGACCAAATGAGGCTGAAGTAGAACCGGAAGTAGAGGTTTTCTTTACCTTCACATGGGCGCCACGCCGTCGCCCCTCTGCGCCACGCAACGAGAATCGTGGCAAAGGCAAACCTAAAGGTAAGCCTCGTGGTAAGGGTAAGCCCGACAATCGCCAGAAGAATTCCTCGGCGCGGCCGCCCCAGAAGGAAAAGCCAATTGATCCTGATAACCCTTTCGCCGCTCTGATGGCGTTGAAAAATAAATAGGACGTTAATGACAGAACCGCGCAGAAGCATCCGCCTCGATAAATGGCTGTGGCAGGCGCGGTTCTTCAGAGCCCGCTCAATTTCGGCAAAAGTAATTAGCGCCGGACACGTGCGTCTGAATGGTGTAAAGGTTAAGAAGACCTCAACGCCGATTAAGCTGGGTGATACGCTGGAGTTCCTGCAGGTTGAAACGCTACGAATTGTTAAGATTGAGGCGTTGGGCACGCGGCGCGGACCAGCAACCGAAGCGCAGACTCTTTACGAAGACTTAACGCCTATTCCAGAAATATCAGAGAGCGCGCCGGAAATTGAACGAAAAGGCCGCCCAACTAAGCGGGATCGTCGTGCGATTGACAAAATCAAGCGCGGTGGGCCTTGATCAAATTGCAAAGCGGCTCTAAATAGCGGGTGTTAAGAAGTGTGACAGGCTTCGCCCATAAATTTCTGATCGAAAGTACCCGATGACCTATATCGTGAACGACGCCTGTATCGCCTGTAAATACACCGATTGTGTTGAGGTTTGCCCTGTGGATTGTTTCTACGAGGGGGAAAACATGCTCGTCATCCATCCTGACGAATGCATTGACTGCGGTGTTTGCGAACCGGAATGCCCGGCAGACGCGATCCGCCCCGACACCGAGCCTGAGGCCGAGAAGTGGGTTGAGTTTAACCGCAAGTATTCTGAAATGTGGCCGGTTATCATCAGTCAAAAAGATCCGCTGCCAGAAGCTGAGGCACGTGATGGCGAAGAAGGTAAGCTGGACAAATACTTCAGCGAAAAACCTGGCGAGGGCGGTTAAGCCCTTAAAAAACCACCCCTCTTTTTTTACCACGATTTTTGTGTTATATGAGTCGAATAACTCGCACGGCACTGAGTAAACATTCCGGTTCGCGGAATTTGGAATGGTCGGCCGTTATTTGGATCGAAAACCTACCACAGACTGCATTTGATGCGGCCTAGGGTCTTTTTGTCCGTCAATAAAGGAATGAAATGTATGAGTAAGAATAAATCAGACATGATGTTTAGCCCCAACGATTTCGTTGTTTACCCCTCGCACGGGGTTGGCAAAGTTGTGTCGATTGAAGAGCAGGAAATCGCTGGTTTCATGTTGGAAATGTTCGTGATCAGTTTTGAAAAAGACAAGATGACTTTGCGCGTTCCAACGGCAAAAGCCGAATCAGTAGGCATGCGTCCTCTCTCCAGTCCGGATGTTGTTGCACATGCCATGCGTACGCTTAAAGGCCGCGCCCGCGTGAAGCGCGCTATGTGGTCTCGTCGTGCGCAGGAGTATGAACAGAAGATTAACTCGGGTGATCTAATCATGATCGCCGAAGTGGTCCGTGATTTGCACCGCAACGACGACCAGCGCGAGCAGTCATATTCCGAGCGTCAGCTTTATGAAGCTGCATTGGAGCGCCTGACCCGCGAGGTAACTGCGGTTGATGGTGGTGATGAAGACGCCGCGCAGAAAAAAATCAATGATGTGTTGGACAGCCGCGTGGTTGCTGCCGCCTAAGAAATTCCAAGCCGTGCCGGAGTTTTCTGGCGCGGCTTTTTTATGTCAGCAATACTATTGTCGCGGCAAGGCCGACGATTTCTGCGAATTGTTGTGCTGTTCCTAGAACGTCGCCAGTATGGCCACCCAAAGTTCGGTTTGCGATCCAGTAGACTGGCAACGCGGCACCAAAAATCAACACGAAAAGTACGACGCCCGATAGCCCCGTAAATATCACGCAGCTAAGGAACGCGATGCTGCTTGCGACCAGAACGGTTGCTCCGCTCGGTTTTCCAACTCCTGCCGATAATCCTGTTTTACGAGCAGGGCGCATGGCAAACATTAACAATACCATAACGGCCCGTGACGCCGCGCCCACAGCCGCGAGCGCGAATACAACTGTCCAGCCGGACAGCTCGCCAATCCCGGACCACCGCGCTAACAGCGCAATCGATAGGGCGATAACCCCGTACGCGCCAATTCGGCTGTCTTTCATGATTTCCAACCGCTGCTCCGTAGTCGTGCCACCCATGCAGTCAGCAAAATCGGCCAAGCCGTCTTCGTGCATACCGCCTGTAATTACGGCAAGAAACGCCAATGCGCTCGTCGCTGCCATTCCGGCTGGTAAGCCCAACCATCCGGCAAGCGCAGATATTGCACCGGCCGCCCCGCCGATAATCAAGCCGACAACGGGAAATGCCCAAGCCGCCGCCGCACCGCGAGACCCCGCACGGGCGTGATCAACCGGCACGGGTAAGCGGGTTAGAAGGCTGAAAGCGGCCCAAATGTCGTGACCCTGAAGGTCCAGCTTATCGATGGTCTTGGTCATTGGCTGCCTTGTCGTTTTTGATCTCTACATGGGTTTTTAAATCCGTTAAGCAGTAGTTAACAAAACACAGAGAGATAGAACATGCCAGCCAAACAGTTTGCGAACCTAAATGAGTTCGCCGCCATTATCGAAGCTTTTCCCTCAAGCGACCAGTCTGCGGAAGCGGGCGCCAAGGCGCGCAACGATGTGTTGACCAAGCCTCCGGGTGCGCTTGGTAAACTTGAGGATCTTGCGATTTGGTATGCGGGCTGGCGGGGGCAGGCGGCCCCGACACTGGGAAACCCACAGGTTATTGTTTTTGCAGGAAACCATGGGGTTACTGCGCAGGGCGTGTCGGCGTTTCCTGCCGAGGTGACAGCGCAAATGGTCTATAACTTCGAGGCCGGTGGGGCGGCGATCAACCAGCTTTGCAAGGCGTTTGGCGCAAATATGTCCGTACATGCGATTGATCTGGATACGCCAACTGCGGATTTCACCACCGCTGCAGCGATGAGTGAAGTCGACGTTATAGCGGCCATGAAAATCGGTTGGGATTCCGTTGATCCGGCGGCAGACCTTTTGGTTTGCGGTGAAATGGGTATAGGAAACACCACTTCTGCCGCAGCAATTGCATGTGCTTTATATGGTGGAAGCGGTCGCGATTGGGTTGGTCGAGGAACAGGTGTGGACGACAAAGGCGTTAACCGGAAAGCATCCGTTGTTGATCGGGGGGTGATATTGCACAAGGCGGCTGAAACGCCACTTGAAACTTTGCGGTGTCTTGGTGGGCGTGAACTGGCGGCGATCGTCGGTGCAATTGCGCGCGCAAGAATAGAAAGCATCCCTGTGATCCTGGACGGGTTCATTTGTTCGGCGGCCGCAGCGGTGTTGGAAAAGACAGCAGCAGGGGCGTTGGACCATTGTGTCGCCGGTCATGTTTCGGCAGAACAAGCGCATAAACGCCTTCTTGATCACCTCGGAAAAGAACCGCTGCTCTCACTTGGCCTGCGATTAGGGGAAGGGTCAGGTGCCGCATTAGCCATTGGTGTTCTGAAAGGCGCGGTCGCCTGTCATTCCGGAATGGCAACCTTTGCCGAGGCTGGTGTTAGCGACGGATAAGTAAAGTCCTTTGCATTGGCGGCGGGCCACTACATGTCTTGGTCCTGCATTTGACCGAGGTTTGCATCGTACGTAGCGCGCCACGGGGCAGGGTATACGGCGATAGATGAGACCTGCGGTTTTCCACCCGGACATGCCGCCAATCGGCCCGCTACGGGCCGAAGGTGGTCAATTCGGTCAAACGCAACCAACGTCAGATTCTACTTTTGGCATTCTAATTGTCAGATTTTGTTTGTGAACGCCCTTCTAGTCGCCAAGGTGGAAACCGACGTTCCAGGCCGGCATGCAGCAGGCAAAGTTTATTTCCTGCTGGGTCGCAAAACCGTGCCTCTTGCCATCGCCAATTTTCAAGAGTCGGTGCTGTATCGAATTCAATTCCGAGTTCTCGCAGTTCTAGATAGCGGTGCTCCAAGTTGTCTACTTCAAAATACAAAACCGTATTCCCAATAACAGGTCGATCTGTGTGGTGAATAGAGAGCGTCGATGACCCGGAAGGCATTTCAAACCTTGCATATCGACCGGCACTCAAGACGATCAATTTTAAGCCAATCGTTTGATAGAACTCGAGCGATTGATCGAAGTTTGTTGTTTCCAGTGTAACTTGATTTAGATCCATAACTACCTCGTTGGGGTCGGAGATTCTTGTTCACTCAATCAACCTAGTGCCTCAAGTTAGATTGATGTCAACACCAATTTGGCACATTCAGTTGATAGGGTTAATTGCTTGTCATGTCTTTGGTTCGGTAACATCTAATAGAGCTTTTTTGGGCAAGGATATTGATAGAAACTCTTTGTCAGCGCATGCACTTCAGCTAGGTAATGGAATGCCAATGCAGACTCAAAGTTTGTTATTATTCCGCAAAAAGCCACAATGCCTGACCACGTGGAAATTTGACGATGAAGGCAAATGGGTAGATAACTGTCGGATACAGGCGTTGTTTAACTCGTAAATCAAGAGGAGCACGTGCCGATATGAAACACTCAGATATACTCAAAAACGCGCTATTGATGGGCGCAATAACATTTGCAGGTAGTTCGCAAGCACAGGACCGGGAAACAGGTATGTTTGCGCCATTGCCAAGCTCGACAGTTGGGCCGATGGTTGATCAAGCCAAAGGGTTCTTAGTCGAAGATTTAGGCGACGGACTATACTGGTTAACCGAAGGAATTTACCAGGTTATGTTTTTAACCACAGGTGAAGGCGTTATTGTTGTGGATGCTCCACCTTCAATTGGCCAGAACATTATTAATGCGATTGCTAGCGTGACCGACGAGCCAATAACCCATGTCATTTATAGCCATAGTCATAACGACCACATAGGTGGCGCCGGTATTTTTCCCGCTGGCGTGACCATAATCGCGCAAGATCTGACTACAGAGCATTTGAAAAACAAGAACGATCCTAACCGGCCAATACCCACACAATCGTTTGCTGAAAGTATGACGCTGAAGGTTGGTAGCCAGACTTTGCAATTGGACTACCGTGGCGTTAACCACTCTGCCGGAAATATCTTCATCTATGCGCCAGCTCAAAAAACGTTGATGCTGGTTGATGTCATTTTTCCAGGCTGGACACCGTTTCCGGAATTGGCATTGGCGCAAAGCGTAGATGGCTTTCTGGAAGCGCACAACCAAATATTAGCCTATGATTTTGATCACTTTATTGGTGGCCATATTAATCGTATGGGAACCAGGCAAGATATCGAAACCCAACAAGAGTATTTTGGCGACATTGTGCAGGCCGCTGGAAAAGCCAATGGCGCAATGGACTTTGGTGCAGCATTTGGTGAGGCTGCCGAGCGGGGCGGACATAATAATACTTGGGCATTCGTCAAGATTTTATTCGACGCAGTTACGCAGCAATGTGCGGATGAAGTCGAAGCAAAATGGATCGACCGTTTAGGAGCCGTCGATGTCTTCACGTTTGACCATTGTTGGACCATATCGGAACACCAGCGGATCGACTGAATTTTGCGATTACGTGTGTCTTAGTTTGGCGCGCGTAATCAACTATCAACTGCGAAGAAAATCGGGCGTAATTTCTAAATTTTCACCACAATTCCAGTTAGCAGCATAAAGCTGATGCCAAATATGAAACCACTAAGAAACGTCCAATCTAGATTTTCCAAGAACCCTTTGGGGCCACGCAATGTCAACGCGCCAACTTCGAACAGCACCTGAAGAATTGCTCCGGCGCCGATTGCAAGGGCGAGGGCCGCCCAATGTGGTTCAATTGCATAACTGCCAAGCCAAATGCCTGGAATCGCCGGAGCGCCCGCCAGCAAAACAAGCGCAACAAGAATGGCGATTGACGGTCTTTTCCGAACAACCGGGGCAACGATTGCAATCCCTTCGGTTACGTTGTGGATTGTAAACCCAAGAATTAGAAATGCGCCCAAACTCGTGGCACCAGCAGCGATGGCTGCACCGATAGCAAGTCCTTCGCCGAAATTGTGCAATCCTATCCCCAGCGCAATGAAAGTTGCCAATGCCAATCCCGTTGGGGCACCGTTTCGTCGGCCAATTGCAACTAGTCCCAGACAAGCGGTGGTGGCGATTAAAATGACCATTGTTGGCCCCTGAAACGCAGACGCCGCCTCTGCAGCTAACTCAAACGCATCCTCAAGGACATCAATTAGTAGAAATGCGAGCATTCCTAAAGTTAACGAGAGTACGAATTTCATACCCTTTGAGCGTAACCGCACCAGCAGCGGAAAGAACATCATACCAATCGCAACTGGTAGAATTCCGACAAATCCACCTACCGTCGCTTGCGCTCGCAAATTCCCCACGCGCCCAGTCTGCGATGGCAATGCCACCTCAATCTCGCGCTCGAAAGTTGCGCCGGAGTTGGTCACAATAACAACATTGTGCGCATCCCCCTCTACCCAAGGATAGGGTATCAATATATTTGCTGATGACAGCCTAGACAGACTGCCGGAAGGTGACTGGGTGAATTTCCAATACGCAGCATCTATTTGAATTTGCGCAATTGTAATTGGCTCTGAACCTTCGGCGCGAACTTTCAGATGAATCCCTTCTTCATCGAGGAATAATCGTTCTATGACGAGTTCTTCAATAGGCGGCGTATTCGAATTAAACACATTCAACGGATCGCTTGAAATTATCCAAACACCTGACAGAACCAATAAAACAATCGGCAGAACTGCAACTGTCAAAATTGATAGACGCGAAGTTATGGCTTTTCCGTTCGTCGTGCTCATTCCGCGCCCCCCGTAACGTCGAAAACAGCCATCCATCCAAGTTCCGCAAATTCCGATTGATGAGCATGGAACATGTATTTTCCAGCCTCATGGTTTTCGAAGGAAAATTCTAGAATTCCACGTTGCGCTTGGCATTGCATAATCGTGTCGACAGTTTGCAAGGTCGGGGTGAGCGTTGTTCCGTGGTCAAAATAGTTGAAGAAATTGGCGTGCAGATGGAACGAATTTATCGGGTCAAATTCGGTAACATTTACTAGATAAATTCGCACAGGGCGGTCCCGATCAATTTTGATAGGATGCTTCATATAGTGATGCGCGACAGTATTGACGGCATAGAATTCGTTCTCGCCATCAAAATTGGTGTCAAACGCATTCATCACCATCACAAACTCTTGCCACGTGCTGTTTTCAGGTGTTCCGAGTTTTCGGGACAGCGCTACCCCTCTATTTTCAGAGTGCTTCTCGGGATCTGGGTCAACAATGAATGTTCCGTACATACCTTTGTGCATATGTGCGCGCAGTGGAAAAGCGTGGCAGTGATAAAGGTGACACCCAAAGGGCTTTGCATCAAATTCGTAGATAAACTCTTCGCCCGGATCAATTAGACCTGAACCATTGATTCCATCCATGCTCGCGCCGTGGATGCCGTGAAAATGCATTGAATGTGGGTGTGATCCGGAATTTCGAAATACAATTCTTAATCTTTCACCCTCGGTAGCCCTCAAAGTCGGCCCAGGGACACGGCCGTTAAACGTCCAAGCTGGAAACGTAACGCCAGGTGCTATCTCTATTTCGCGGTCTTCTGCCTCAACTTGGAATGTTCGGGTTTTTCGTCCGTCATGGCCGACCTCTATTTGTCCGGTCTCCCAGTCCGTCAATAGATCGCTCGCATCAAATCCATTAATATCGGTGCCAACATCACCTATTGTCACCATTTCGCCGTGGTTGCCCATGCTTTGCATTGCGGTCTGAACATAGTTGGACGGGTCAGTGCTTTCGCTGTCAAAAGTAGCTGCGCGAGGTCTGCGAACAACGCCAAAACTTGCTAATGCTGTCCCGCCAGCCAAGGCCGCTCCGCCTGTTAGAAGATTGCGACGATTGGTGATTTTGGTGAATATACGTTTCATTCCTGACCCATAACTTTCCACCCGACCATATCGTTATTGCGAGGCATTTGCAAGTTGATGCATTTTTGCTGAAAATTTGCCTGTGATTCTGGAGAGCAAGCGTAACCATTTGAATGCCGAATTTGTCCGGTTGGACCGAACTTACAGTTCCTTAATGGCCTCCATCATGAACGTTCTATTTGTTAGATCGTTAGATAGTTTTGGCATCTGTATCGAATGTGGCGGGTCCTCCTGCCATTTCCAAATGTGCCCAATCATTGTACCGTTGGTCTCAAATTGACTAATAATCGCGGCACTACATATACAACGCGGCGGTTTGTTAGGCATGCGTAGACGGAGGAAACGGTCATGGAAGCAGCTGTAAAAGAAGCAAAAGGTTGGAAGCCAATACCAGTACCACTAAAAATACTGTCTGTTGTTTTTGTTCTATGGACTGTTGGTGCGGTAATGAACATGCCGAATCTTATGGAAAACGGACTGCCCTTTTTAGGGGTTTTCGTTTACGGAGCCAAGGCGCTCATTGTAGTTTTGATTTTGGATGTCGTTGGTCCGATGACATTTTTGTTTGCTCTTTGGAATAAAAAGCCATGGGCAACAAGATGGGCGTACGCATACAACGGTATTTTCATACTTAACAACGCTGTCGCCTTCTTTCGCTTTCGGGATCAGCTTGGATTACCACAAATTCTTGTACCAACAATTGCTAGTATACTATTTATCATCGTAATTTACTGGAAACGCGACTATTTTGTAAAACCTCAATAAACGCCTGCCTTCACAATGCCGGGCAGGCAGAAGGCTGGAACTCTAAAGAGAACTTATCGTGTCTACACCAAAACTTGTTGCAGGTAGTATCCGTAACCAATTGTCAGACGACTAGGCCGGAGCCTTTTTTTGATTTCGATATCCAACCGGCTATCTGCGCGCCCAGAATTGAACTAACTGCTTGATGGCATGATATTTGCGAAAGAAGACGGCCGCCCACTACGTGGTACACTATGAACTTTGCGGGAATTGTTGCGATTGGCAAGCGCGGTCCTCATTTAGGCGCGTGCAACACACGCGCGAGTTTTTCAGCTGGCAGTTGATACTGTAATGGCTTTCGTGGGCGTCCATTAAATCGACAGTGCGGGTCGGCGGTATTCTGACATTGTTGCATTCGAAAACTTCCAAAGCGTTTTCTAATAGTTGTCGTTGTGACAGTCACATTATCGCGCCGCAACAATTAGTCGGAAGGCGCCTTGATCCCCATTTTGGCATATCCTTAGTCGCAGAATATGCCAAAATGGGAGTGGAAAAAAGCTAGGATAGGTCCGTTCCGAACAATGATTAACTCTCCATCTTAGTACCGTTTATTCGAATTTATATGCCGCAAGCTCACAGGGGTGCTGCCGGTACGCAGCCGCGGTGTTTCGGTTGACGCACGATTTGCTGTGGAGCCGATCAACCCTTCCGATTTGCCGATATTCGCAAAGAAGGACATGTTCTTAAGGCAGGGCGTTTCGTCCATAGAGAAAACGAGGTCTCGTACTCGAACCATTCGTCCGTCACTGTTTTCTGACCGACCAACTCGGCACCCACAGCGCTCGTAGCGAGCAGCGATCAATGATCTTATTACACACAAATACATTGCCAATATTCTTATCCTGAAAGTCTGTACATTAACACATAGGTAACTGCTTGAAAAAACCTGAAATTTCCGTTCACCCGTGTCAGCTTAGCTTATGAACTTCCATGCTTATGCTATTTTGGTGATCGCGAAATTTAGAATGTTTCGCCGAGATCTGGAAATTATCGGCATAAAACATATTCCAGATCCGACAGAGACGAAAAAATCACCCTTTCTCAATACAGGTCGAAAAACTACTGAAACATCGATGTGACAGGGTTGTGTTCTTCATGGGGATTTAATCCAATACTTTGTATTTCCAACAAGGATGTAGGGGGCAACCTAAGAGCTTTCCTATTAGTCGATATTTTGTGAAGTCAGCAGATACTGGTCGACACGCCGCGACGGGACTTGCGTTGAATATGTAACGAGGGGAGGGAGGGATAACACCCTATTCATATATATGATTCTGCATCATTAATCATGCTTCAACATAGAGTTCAAAAACCTATGTTGGAACTGCACTTTTTCGAACAACCCTTGCGACAGTAAAAGTATACCAAGCTGGCTTTGTGGTTTTCTGCGGAATGTGGAGAAAAATGTGTAGTGAACCCAAAGGTGGAGGCGAGTACCAGAGTCGAACTGGTCTAGACGAATTTGCAATCCGCTGCGTAACCGCTCCGCCAACTCGCCTGACACCTTAGGGTCGCGATTGCTATAACAATCACGAAAGGGGCGCGCAAGCTTCAAACGCAAATTGTCAGATCAAGTTGCCCCCACTGAGGAAATGTGCCAAAAGACGGCAAATCGCCCAACTTAAAAGGCCACTCAAATGATCGATTTCCAAGCCGCACGAATCGCGATGGTTGACGGGCAAGTTCGCCCGTCGGATGTAACCCTTTACCCTATTATAGACGCGATGTTGAATGTTCCCCGTGAGGTTTATGTACCACAAGAAATGCGCTCTTTGGCATATGTAGGTGAGCACATAAGCCTTGAAGATGGCGGTGTGGTTTTAGCACCGCGTGTTCTTGCTAAGATGCTTGAATCACTGAACATAAAACCCAACGAGCTCGCTTTGGATATTGGCACTGGACTTGGATATTCCGCAGCAGTGATCGCGCGCTTGGCAGAGGCTGTGATTGCGGTAGAAGACAGTGCTGTGCAGGCAGGTATCGCCGAAACGACTTTGAGCGAACAATCGGCTGACAACGCTGTGGTTCATGTCGGTCCGCTGATCGATGGCGCTGCAGAACACGGGCCATATGACGTGATTGTGGTCGAAGGGGGCGTTCAGGTCTTGCCCGATTCCCTATTGGCTCAATTGAAGATCGGCGGTCGTATTGCTGCTATCTTTGTCAATGGCCCAAGTGGACAGTGTCGTGTCGGTGTGCGAACGCCTACGGGGATCAGTTGGGATACGGTATTTGATGCCACTGCGCCAATTTTGACGGGTTTCGCTAGAGAAACGAATTTTTCATTTTAATTGCCTCCTAGAACCTTGATCTACCTCTGACATGCTCTAAATGACAAATACCCAATGGAGAGACGACAATGCAGCGCACGCTAAAAAACTGGTATTTGTTTGCCGCAATTGCGAGCATTCCCCTGATGCCCCTCGGTGCTTCTGCCGTGACGTTGCACGAGGCCTTGGTACAAGCGTATCAAACCAACCCGTCCCTAGAAGTCAGCCGGGCAAGCCTTCGCTCGCAAGATGAATCTGTTGTTCAGGCCGGTTCCGGCAAACGCGCTTCGGTTTCGCTGTCTGGTGCCGCGTCTTATTCCGCCGATATTGACGCTATTGATGACGAGACCAGCGTTTCGAGTGCTTCGTTGGATGCTGCTTTGATTCTTTTCGATGGCGGGCGCACAGCCGATGCGGTGAGTGCGGCGGCTAATATGGTCTACGCATCGCGCGAAAACTTGAAGGCAAGTGATCAAACAGTGTTGCTTAGCGCAGCGACGGCTTACCTAGATGTACGGCGCGATCAAAAGTTCCTCGCGCTAGCGCAAAATGACGTCGCTGTTATTGAACAACAGGTTAGAGCGATGCAAGATCGCTTTGCTGTCGGGGCTGTTACGCGTACGGATGTTGCCTTGGTGCAAGCTCGACTTGCAGCAACCAAGACAAGTCTGGCGGCTAGTTCTGGTCGCTTGGCGCTGTCCAAAGAGATTTACCGTGCGGTTGTGGGGGGCGAGCCTGTGAACCTGCAAGCAACACCGGCATTACCAAAACTACCAAATTCATTGGCTGAGGCCGAATCAATTGCAATGCGGGAGCACCCTGCGATATTGGCATCGCGGTTTACCGAAAAAGCTGCCGAATTCGATATAGCCCGCGCCCGCGCGGCACGGCTGGGAAGTGTCACGCTGGGTAGCTCTTTGGAGTATTCTAACTTTTCTAGCTCAACCGCCGATTCCGAAGGTACGGAAGCTTCGGTTTATCTAAGAGGTCAGCTACCGATCTATAATGGTGGTGTGCTATCCAGTTCGGTCCGTTCAGCGGCGCAAATATTCGAGAGCAGGAAAGCTACAACCCAAAATGTCATGCGCCAGATCCGGCAGGCAACAGCGTCTTCTTGGGCGAATATCCGGGTTGGTCGGGCATCCATCGTTGCGGCGAACCTCGAGATCGAGGCGTCACAAATTGCATATGATGCAATCAAAGAAGAAACGCGACTGGGGTCACGTACCACGCTGGATTTATTAGACGCGGAGCAGGATTTGTTGTCTGCAAGATCAACGCTGGCATCCGCGCAGCGCGACGAATATGTGGCTGCGTTGAACCTGTTGTCCTCAATGGGGCTTCTGACAGTCGAAAATCTTGATCTAGGTATACCGACGTATGACCCTCAGGTTAACTTCGATGCTGTAACCAGCAAGGCAGCAGCACCTTTCTCGGGCAGCAAAGTCCTTGATGCAATTGGTGATCGTTGGAACTAAAGCGGTTGACGCAATAACGCGACCTCAGCTAATTTGCCTGTAGATGGATAGTTGCGAGGACGTGTGGAAAAACCGGTGCAGGAAGACTTGAGCGACGTTTTGTCGGCCATTCGAAATATGGTCCGCGACGAAACCCGTGCGAAGTTTTCAGAGGCAGAGACGCCGCCAATCCAGCTTAGGAAGGTCAAGCCTGAACCTGTAAAACAGACAACACGCCAACCAAATCTGCCGGCCAAAATTTTTATTCTTCATCCCCATATGCGGGTGAAAAAGAACAAACCCGAGACCCTTATACTCGACAAAAGCTTCCGCGTTCCCCACGATACGCCCAATCTAGCTGGCGAAAGCTTTGCGATTGCTAACCCTGTCATGGACGACGGTCTGTTGCGCGATTTGGTCCGCGAAGTGGTGCAAGAACAACTTCGCGGAGAACTTGGTAAAGAAATTATTGGCGCTATCAAACACGATATGATGCAGTTACTGGAAAAGAACCGTTAACGCAGCTTAGGTGGTGTTTGCGGATCCATTCCAGGCGCCAAGGGTTTTGGAGAGGTCGGTAGAACCAAGTCGGGTATGTCGAACTTCAAGCCAACGTTTTCGAAGCCTTCGATATGCGGCGAGCTTCCATCAAGAAATGTCACATCTAATTGCCCGGCTTCAATGCCACTGAAAGCAAGCGCTTCGGAAATGGCCTCAGCGACACCGTCCTGCGCTGGTTGCGATACATCGATCATCGCCAACATATGCCCTGTCTGGGCACCTAAATATGTTACCCCTACGAGATATGCCGTAGAAGCCACACCAGACATGTTCGCAAGTTTGGTATCGAGAGCCGTTATCAGGGTCTCGGGCAATCCTTTAGGCGGGTGCAACTGTTCCGGCACTGCTGTGGCCACGATAGATTTGGCGCCCAAAACATCATCCAACCAATCGACGGTCCCTGGTGGCATCAACATGCTGGAAGGGGCCACGCCTAAATTCAACCCCATCCCAATCCCTTCACCGGCGAGTATTTTGGCAATACGGCGGCCAGACATTGCGACAAAGGGGGTAGGGGTGTCGACGAATTCGGCTAGACGCTCTTCACGATCAAACACAAGGGCAAAAGCCCCGTCGGTGATATCGAAGATCATTGGTCTGGCGCGATCTGCGCTGGCTTCTTCTTCCAGCATCAAAAACAATTCGGCATCAGCTAGGCGTTCATAGAAGCGCAAACTTTGCGTCTCGTCCGCCTCCATCGTTGCATATGATTTATCTAGTGGGGTTTCCATGTAATGGCCTAGCTGACGAAGTTTACAATCAGGGTGATACCCAGCAAAATCGCAATCCACAACACCATTGAACCCGTGGGCCAAACCTGCGCAATACGGCCTTCGGGCCCATGAGAATGGTAGAGACGCGAAATTGCACTGTTAATCCGACGCAACCAGAAATTACTGTTTATCTGCCATAAGCGCGAAACGACTTTGCGAACGCCAATGATTACTCTTGGTATTAAGCGTCGATAGGTCCAGTCGGTATCTAAGTTGACGGACTTAAGCTCTGGTGGGTAAACGCCGGTTCTGACCAGCACTGCGAACGCGAGCGCGGAGAACATGAGAAGTTGTAATTGTGTTATGACGTGAGTCGTCGTGTAAGGCACATATTCGACATCATACGGCAACAGCGCATAAAGGTTTGATGGGAAAACTCCGATGGCGATAGACAGCGCCGCAGCGAAACCCATCGCGAGCAACATATGGCGAGGTGCTTCTTTTGGACGTAGTCCGCTGTCATGCGCGAAGAAGGCAAAGTACGGTATCTTGATGCCCGAGTGATGGAATACACCCGCGGATGCAAACAAAAGGATCGCCCAGACGATATAGTGACCTTCATGCGCCGAAGCCGACAGGATAAGTGATTTGGAGACGAAACCAGAGAACAGCGGAAATGCCGAGATCGCGGCCGCACCAACTACACAAAATATCATGGTTAAGGGCATCGTTCTATAAAGCCCGCCTAACTCGGAACCTTTGGCAGTGCCGGTACGATACAGCACGGCACCGATGCTCATAAACAGCAGCGCCTTATATAGAATATGTGCAAAGGCGTGTGCAGCGGTTCCGTTTAACGCCAATTCGGTTCCGACACCGATACCCACCACCATGAATCCCAGCTGATTGTTCAGACTGTACGCAAGTACCCGCCGCAAGTCATTCTCGATAACGGCGAAGAATATCGGGAACAGAGTCATTATGGCACCGATATAAATTAGAATCTCGGTTCCAGCAAAACCGCGCGCCAGCGCATAGATTGCCAGTTTGGTTGTGAACGCCGAAAGGATCACCGTGCCAGTCACAGTCGCCGCTGAATAGCTGTCTTGTAACCAGTTGTGTAGCAGCGGGAACGCGGCTTTCACCCCAAAAGACAGAAAAACCAACCAAGTGCCGAGTGATCCTAGTGTCATCAATTCAAACGCGATTGACCCGGTCTCACGATAGATCAATGCAACACCAGCGATCAAAACCACACCCGAGCCGATCTGGACGACCAGATACCGCATGCCAGTGTTGAACGCGCCTTCTGTACGACGTGCCCAGATCAGGAAAACCGAAGCAATTGCTGTGCCTTCCCAGTAGAAAAATAGCGTTATAAGATCGCCCGCGAATACCGCACCGATCGCGGAACCAGCATAGAGTAGTGCCGCCACTTGTTGCACTGTGTCACGTACGTGCCATGCGTAAAGGTTGCCCAAAAATGCCGCTATGGTGAAAATCAGTGCAAATACGCGCGATAGTTTGTCGACGCGCAAAAGATCAAGCGTAAAGCCGAAGAACTCTTTTTGAGCGAAAACACCGAAGGGCAGGGTCCAGACGTGCAATGCAGCAATAACCGGCACAACTAAAAGTAAGGCTGCACGTGCGCGCCCTTGTGGGATAGCAAAAAGAACGATTGCTGCGGCAAAAAACAGGAACGCCGTAGGGATCTGCTCAAGCATCGTGATCGATCCTTTCCAACTGGTCTTCTGGGTACTCTTCGGATTGGGTGTCGTATGGAGCGTAGTAATCTTCAGGTCGTTTCAGCAACAGCCGCAAACCTTTGGCACATATCACCAATGCCGCACACATGAAAAAACCGTAAAGTGCGTAAAATCCCGGGATTTCTTCGACCTTAATTTCAGTATGTTTGTGATAAAGAAAATCAGCCACGAAAAGCAGCGCACAAATTGCGTAAAGCGCGTAAACTATCCGATCAACATTCTTCTTTTTGTCGACCCAAAGCAGTATTTGTCCAAGCCGTGGGAAAGTTTCGGGATTGTCGTTTTGCTTGTTCATGACCTCTCCTTAATTCCCTGAAACGATCGGGGATAGGAATTCTTGCAACGTACCGGCATAGAAGAACAGCACGATAGTGCCAAATGCTGTTATGGCTGGCGGAAGCCAGACCAAAAGCGGGGATTCGGATATTTTCGTTGGGCTACCTTCGGGCAGGGGTGAGAAGAAGCCGCGGCCAATGATTGGCAGTAGATAGGCGACGTTCAGCAACGAACTAGCCATAAGTACGCCGATCATCACCCATTGCTGGGTGTCAGCAGCACCGACGATCAGCAACCATTTGCTCCATGATCCACCCAAAGGTGGTAGACCTATGATGGAAAGCGCACCAATGAAGAATGCGCCGTAAGTGATTGGCATGATCTTCCCTAAGCCGTTCATCTGGCTGATGTTGGTTTTATGTGTGGCCACGTAGATAGAACCTGCCGCCATAAATAACGTGATTTTGCCCATAGCGTGCATGGCGATATGCATACCGCCGCCAAGTGCACCCATAGATGTCGCCAGCGCCATGCCAAGTGTGATGTAGGATAGTTGGCTGATGGTGGAATATGCGAGACGGGCTTTCAGGTTATCTTTGGTCATGGCAACTACGGAGGCTGCGATGATCGAATAGGCTGCCAACCACATTAACCATTCAGACGCGCCGCTTTCAGCCAAAAAGTCGATGCCGAAGATGTAAATCCCGACTTTAAGCATGGTGAATACACCGGCCTTCACAACGGCTACGGCGTGCAGCAGGGCGCTAACTGGCGTTGGCGCGACCATCGCGGCTGGCAGCCAGCGGTGGAAAGGCATCAAGGCGGCTTTGCCGATGCCGAACGCGTACAAGGCGAGCAGGACGGCAACGGCAGGACCAGCAATGTGGCCTTCAAGAATGCCACCCTTCGTAAAATCCAGCGTTCCGGTGATCGAATACGTCCAAATCACGGCTAGCAGTTGCAAGCCGATCGAGGTGCCCAGCAGGATGCCAAGGTATGTGCGCGCACCGCGTATCGCCTCGGGTGTGCCTTTGTGCGCAACCAGCGGGTAGGTCGAAAGCGTTAATATTTCGTAAAATATGAACAAGGTGAACATGTTGGACGCAAACGCGATACCCATCACTGCGGAAATGGCGAGCGAGAAACTGGCGAAGAAACGAGGGTGGTTATCTTCGTTATTGCCGCGCATGTAGCCGATGCCATACAGGTGCGTGATGATCCACAGGCCGGATGCGACGATTGCGAATAGCAGGCCAAGGGGTTCGACGTTGAAGGCGAGATCAAGGCCGGGGAAGACTTCGAACATAACCAGCGGTTCGGTCGTGCCGTTGCCTACGTTGGACAAGATCGTCAGAACCGTGATGAAGGTCGCGACGGCTGCCGCTAATGTCAGTCCGTCGCGCAAATCGGGGCGGTTGCGGAACACAAGGTTCGTCACCATTGCCCCGGCGGGAATTAGCATTGTTAGTAGTATGGCGGTGTTGGTTTCCACGATCATCCCCTACATCATGCCTGCACTACCGGCCAGCAACCCTTGGGCAGCTGCGCGGGAGGCAGTTAATGTGACGTCAGTTGCAAAGCCGAAATAGATACAGGCCAAAGCCAGTATCCACATCGGAATCAGCATGGTGAGCGGGGCTTCTTTATAATTGGTTCCGGCGAGGGGGGCTTTTAGGTAAAGCACCTCGATCACGCGCCAGACGTAGATCACGGCAAGCAAAGACGACAGGACGATCAAAATAGATATCGGCCACCAGCCTTTTTCAATCGTTGCCTCGACCAATACCCATTTGCTGATAAAGCCAGCTGTGCCGGGTACTCCGATCAGGCTGAGACCGCCGATTACAATTGCAGCACTCGTCCAGGGCATGGTTTTACCCATTCCCTGAATGCGGTTGTAAAATGAACCACCAGAGCGGAGCACCAATATACCCACGCCCATAAACAGTGTGGCTTTGGTAATTCCGTGGTTAAATAGATGGGCTATAGCGGCGGTTAATCCGGTATCCGTTAACAAGCTAATGCCCAGCAACATGTATCCGATTTGTGCGATGCTCGAGTATGCCAGCATACGTTTAAAATCGCTCTGGAAAATTGCAATGAACGACGCTGCAAACATCGCCAGAATGGCGAAAGGTAGGATAATGAACTCTAACGTGTTCACTTCAAACATAAAGGCGGGCTGGAAGATCGAGAATGTGAAGCGAAGCAGTACATATATTGCAACTTTAGTCGCTGTGGCTGCAAGGAATACCGTGACGGCGGACGGGGCAAATGTATATGCACGCGGAAGCCAAAGATGCAGCGGATAGATGGCGATTTTCAACCCCATCCCGACCACGATAAACGCGAAGGCCGCGCGGACAGTCCGATTTGCGCCTTGATCGGCGATACGGTCCGCCAGATCCGCCATATTCAGCGTGCCGGTTGCCATATAAAGCATACCCAACCCGATGACGAAAAATGTCGCGCCGATGGTGCCCATAATCAGGTAATCATAAGCGGCTGTCAGCGCACGTTTGTCCCTATAGGACCCCTGCGCGATCAGAACATAAGTCGCCAATGATGAAATTTCGAGGAACACGAATACATTGAAGGCATCCCCGGTGATGGCCACGCCTAGTAGACCCGTCAAACAAAGCATGAAGGCAGCATAGAACAGCGTGTGATGGCGTGCGGGTATCTCGGATTTGACGCTCTCGCGGGCATATGGAAGCACAAGGGTGCTGATGCCTGTAACTAGGAACAAGACAAAAGCGTTGGTGGCGTCGACGCGATACTCGATCCCTAAAGGTGGAGCCCATCCGCCGATTTGATAAGAAATGACGCTGCCGTCGATTACCTGCATCAGCAATAGAATAGCGATGACAAAAGACAGCGCGCTGGCAATGAAAGCCAAAGACCACGTTAGGCGCCGACTACCGATCAGAACGATAAGAGGGGCTGTGGCTAGTGGAACCAACACCTGCAAAATTGGCAGATGATCGTTAAGCGTCATTGCGACGTGCGTAGATTCAACCGACATTACGCTGGTCCACCCATAGATTCGCCGTGGATGGCATTTTCAGCTTGCGTGATGGCGCGCTCAATTTTTAGGATGTCGTCTTCCTCGATAGTGTTGAATTCTTCTTGAATGCGCACGATCAACGCCAGTCCCAGCGCAGTCGTGGCAATCCCGACAACAATGGCTGTCAGAATTAACACATGGGGCAGGGGGTTGGAGTAGATTACGTCTGGGTCAATTTGCATATCCAGCGGGAAAATTGGCGCGGTTCCACCGGTGACCTTGCCCATGGAAATATACAGCATGAAAACAGACGTCTGGAATATATTCAAACCGACTATTTTTTTCACGAGGTTGCCTTTGGCCACCACGATGTAAAGCCCGGTCATCATCAGAACGGAAAACAACCAATAATTCAAATGTCCGAAGATGTATTCTTGTGTAAGCTCGAAACCCATCACCACTCCTCGTCGCTTAGTCTTGGGGGGCGGCTCGCGAATGCGTAATAAATTGCGACCATTACAGCGGTAACCGTTATGCCAACGCCGAGTTCAACGGCAAAAATGCCGTAATGTTGCCCGTGTGCGGGGTGATCTGGCGTGAAAGCACCGTAATCCAAAAAACCGTAACCAAGGAACATACTGACGACACCGGTGCCTGCATATAGCAGCACGCCCAATGCAATTAGCTTATGTACTAGCCACGGCGGGAAAACCTGTTGAACATCATGGAGGCTGAATACCAGACCGTATAGGATGAAGGCCACGGCCATAATTACGCCGGCCTGAAAGCCGCCACCGGGGGAAAAATCCCCGTGGAATTGGACGTAGAATGCGAACAACATAATCGCACCGACCAGCAGCTTGGTGATAACCCGCAATATTAGGTGATGGCGCATCAGGTTTCTTCGCTTTCTTCTTCATCATCGCGCCGGCGGCGACCGCTCAGCCCACTAATTAGTAGCAAGACCCCGATGCCAGCGGTGAATACCACTGCAGTTTCGCCCAACGTGTCATAGCCACGGTAGCTGGCAAGAATGGAAGTCACGACATTCGGTATGTCAATTTCATGTACGCTGCCTTCCAGATAGTCGGGGCCGACATGCGTTTGTGCTGGCGCATCAGGCGAGCCGAAATTAGGCATATCGAGCGTGCCATAAATCAACGCAGCACCCGTCACAATAACCACGAAGAGTGGTAGCGCGGGTGAACGATTGGTGGGTTTTTCATACCGCGAGGTCAGCGCAAGTGTTCCCAGGACCAGTACTGTCGATATTCCCGCGCCAACGGCTGCTTCGGTGAATGCAACGTCTACAGCATCCAATGTGACAAACAGCAAAGCTGAAAGCAGGCTGAAAACTCCGGATAGCATCGCGATGGCGAATAGACTGCGCATCCGCACGACAGCTATTGCGGTAAGAACCAGCATAACGAAGAACGTAACATTAATGAAAATCTCTATGACGCACCTACCGTTATTCTGAGACTGCCGGATCGGCGGTTGGTTTTGTTAACGGTTCGGGCTCGACGCCTGTGAAACCCTTAGCCTCTTTCGGACGAAGGCCCGATACGAGTGCTGCATTTGCAATTGCGTGGGTCGCCGTAGGGCCAGTGACAAACAAAAACACACCGATGATTATTAGCTTAACTGTGATAAGGGTGAAACCAGCCTGCATACACATGCCAGCGAACAATAGTATCACGCCAGCAGAATCTGTGATCGAAACTGCGTGTAGGCGTGACCAAAAGTCAGGAAACCGCAATGTTCCGATTGCCCCGATGATAACAAAGAACGAGCCAGATAACATAAGCGCCCAGCTGATGACGTCTACGAGGGTATCAAGACTCATTGCTCTGACTCCTCGTTTACCGGAAGATTGTCACCAATCGCGCGGTAGCGGAAAAATTTGAGGATGGCGATTGTACCAACGAAGTTTATCAAAGCGTAAAGGAGGGCGATGTCGAGGAACTCGGGGCGCTCGGTTAAAAAACCGATAAGTCCGATAAGCAGGACTGTATGGGTGCCAAATGAATTTACAGCGATCACGCGATCGTAAAGGGTTGGGCCACCATACAGGCGCACCATTACCAAGACCATGGCGATGAATACCGCAATTATAGCAACAGCAAACATCATGATATATCGGCCTTTTCACAAGCGGTAACACGACGATCCATATCGGCGAGCGCTGCTTTATCATCATTCGAATACGCAACGGCATGAATAAGGAATTGCCCCGGCTCTGTCTCTACTGAAACCGTACCAGGTGTGAGCGTGATAGAATTGGCAAAAATCACCTGACCAAGATCTGATTTCTGAGTGTAGGGTATTGAAAACAGATGCTGCTTTATCGGCATGGAAGGCGCCAGAATAATTTTGGTGACCACCCAATTGGCTTTTGCAATCTCCACAAGCAGCCAGCCTTGATATAGTAGAAATCCAACGGGTTTTATTTCAATCTCAACGCGATCTTCGTCAATGGAGTTCATGCGAGTGAGTATGAAAACAACTGCTAACGTAGAAACAACGCCGAGCCCAACGGTCAAGGGTTTGTAAATACCGGACAGAAGCAGCCAAAGTCCTAGAAAAACGATGATTGCCCCGAATATCCGCACTTTGATTCCTTTGATCTACTTTGGTTCCATCCTCTGGATAGCTTCCAAATTCTGCTACACATTATTCTTTGTCACATATGCTTGAACCCACACAGGAACGCAACCGATTTGCATAATATTTGGTGCTGTGTTTGTTAGCAATATGTTGATACAAGTTGGTTTAAGCTGCGGTATCGTAGCAATCGCGCCCTTTGACAACACGAGCCGTGAATGATCGAATTTAGAAATGTTAGTAAATCATTCTGGACTGGCACACAGCGCAAGGTGATTTTGGAACAGGCAAATTTCAAAATCGAACTAGGGCGCTCTATGGGGATTCTAGCGCCCAATGGCACGGGCAAAACTACGATCATCAATATGATGGCTGGCTTGGAGCAACCGGACGAGGGCAAGATTTTCCGTACATCTCGTATTTCATTTCCTCTGGGGTTTATGGGTGGCGTTGTCGGTAGCCATTCGGCAGGTGAAAATGCGCGCTATATTGCTCGGATTTATGGCCTTGATCCCGACTACGTTGAAGCGTTCTGTCGATATCTTGCTGGATTGGACGAATACTTCGAGATGCCAATAAGTACCTATTCAGCAGGAATGAAGACTCGATTCACGTTTTCTTTACTATTGGCGCTGGATTTTGACATATATCTTATTGATGAAGGCATGCCCGGAACGTCAGATGTCGAATTTAATCGCAAGGCCGGGAATGTCCTGCGCGAGAGGCTAAAACGGTCGACAGTTGTGATAGTTTCACATAGTCCAAATATACTTGAACAGTATTGTTCTTCGGCTGCCGTTCTTCGAAACGGCAGGCTGCATATGTTCGACACGCTCGAAAAAGCTAAAGAGATGTATAATTACGATGGCTAACGATCAGACTCCGACAGATTCCGAGAGCAAAATACCACCGAAACGTACGCGCGCGTATCTGCGCAAGGCACGCCAAAAAGCACGCCGTATTGGGCTTGAGGCAACTGATGACGAACATGCTGCACGCCTGTTGGAAGAGCTTGGGGTTGATGTTCTTAATGATGATGTATCATTGATTAACGTCGGTAAAACAGCAGACAGTGCGCCAGCGCAGCAAGATAGCACTGATCTAATCGACAACGTTTCGGCAAACTTCATGTTGAACGATGCAGACAGGCTAGCTGAAGTTCACGCAATTCAACGCGATCTGATCCGCCGCCGTCGCGTGCGACTGTTCCTATTGATGCTACGCCTCTTGTTCTTTGTCGTGTTGCCAACTTTTCTGGTGGGCCGCTACTACTACACGATAGCAACGGATATGTACGAAACGCAGTCAGAATTCGTTATCCAAAAATCCGAAGCCGCGGGCGCCAGTGCATTGGGTGGTTTGTTTTCCGGCACAGGATTTGCAAATTCGGCGGATTCCATAACCGTTCAGGGCTATCTAACATCGCGAGAGGCGATGATGCGATTGGATGATGAACTCGGCTATCGGGCCCATTTCCAGCAGGAGTTCATTGATGACTTGCAACGACTGTCATCGGACGCCAGTCTGGAAGACGCATACGAACTTTATGAAAAGAACGTAAAGGTCGGGTACGACTTGACCGAAGGAGTAATTCACCTTGAAGTAATCGCTGCGTCCCCGGAAATTTCACAAGCGTTTTCAAACGCCTTGATCGACTTTGCTGAAGAACGTGTAGATGAACTGTCTAAACGAGTGCGCGAAGACCAAATGGATGGCGCGCAAAAAGCTTATGACACGGCCGAGACCGAGATGTTCGCAGCCCAAGCCGAAGTTTTGCGCCTACAACAATCACGCGGCGTATTGAGCGCGGATGCAGAAATTGCCGCACAAATGGGCATTATCAATTCGCTCGAGTTGCAAATCGAAGACAAGTTGCTTGATTTGGCCGAGATTCTGGATAACCCAAATCCAAATGTGATCCGCTCCGATATCTTAGAGCGCGAGATCGACCGACGTATAGAACGTGTCGCCTATTTGAGGCAAAAATTAACTGAAACGACCTCTAGTAGCGTTTCTCTTGCGACAATATCGGGCGAGTTGCAGATTGCCGAGACGAATATGTTAACGCGCCAGGCAATGCTTCAACAGTCGTTGCAACTTTTCGAAACAGCCCGTGTAGATGCAGGCCGGCAAGTACGATACTTAAGTATTGGGGTTACTCCAATTGCGCCCGATGTGCCGACGTATCCTCGCAAATTGGAGGGTACTATTTTGGCGTTTATTATCTTCATGGGGATATACATTATGGTTTCGTTAACTGTTGCGATCCTACGGGAGCAGGTGAGCGTCTAAAGACCTATAAAGCCGTATATGTTGGCGACGAGGGAATCGCCAATAACTTTGCGCCTACCGCCAAACGAATTTGCAATCGGTGGTAGGCGCAAAAGGCAAAGCTGTGAATACCCTGAATAATCGACTTCAAACACCATTGGACATGTTGCATATTGCGGAAAAAATGGGTCGACCGGCAACGAGAATGGTTTTCCAGCGAAACTTGGTACAAGTTTTGGCTATAACGCACCCGTAAAAGACCCGCGGGTTTTACTTATTATTTCCGATACCCGGAAATCCTGCAATTATTGATGTCACCCACAGTGCACGACAATACACGCTCGGAAGGTTCAAGCATGATTCCACCTGCGGAGAAGCAAGAATTGGCCACGATTTTGATGGGTTTTGATAAAATGATGAAAGAAAATACTAACTCTTACCGATAAATATGCACCTCGTCCGGTAGTTTGCAAATTTCCTCTTGCGACGGGACGACAGCCTATTTATGAAGCATCTAAGTTGGGATGTAGCCAAGTGGTAAGGCAACGCTTTTTGGTAGCGTGTATCGTAGGTTCGAATCCTACCATCCCAGCCAATTCATTTAGTTAGACAGAATAAGTAGTCAGGTACCCCCAGGGAGCCAGTAATGCCCCTGTTTATGCCCCACAGGTCTAGGGCCTTTACGACTGAAATATCCTAGGGGTTTTAATCAAGAGATTAGGGGGATTAGGTAGGGGGATGTACCTACTAGGTAATAGGTATAAGTAATGGATAAGAAGATAAGATAATAGAGAAGATTACCTTAATAGTGAAGTGGTTCTGCTTTTCCGAACAGGTTTGCGGCTGAGTTAAGGTGTATCGGGTTTGGTTATCATGCCGCTTTCATCATTTCTTTGCCGTCA